>VFSW01000118.1_pt1 | contig 97819 bp, 93 predicted proteins | sample 5358111 | NCBI WGS metagenome assembly VFSW01 (sample SAMN11554181, study PRJNA540505) | mine drainage metagenome | isolation source: sediment from site ElyBrook_90M | place: USA: Ely Copper Mine, Vershire, VT | collected 2017 | reverse complement strand
TGAATCACTGTCCAGAGGCCGCTGATAGGAGTCCCACTGAGGCTGGCAGAATCTACTACGAGAGGTGCCTGACTCTGGCCTGTCGAGTAATATGCGACCAGCGTTGTATCTTGCGTGGGCGTAACAGTGATCTTATTGCTTGTAACACCATTACTCCAATGAGCAAATGCATCGTTCCCGTAATTTGAGACATAAACAACATATGAATTTCCAGGCACTGCTGCGTATGTTAAGGGGGTGTAACCTGTTGCCAAGGTGTTACCGCTTGCAGATTGGACCACTGTCCAGAGGCCGCTGATAGGAGCCCCACTGAGGCTGACTGATTCAACGGTCAACGTAACCATGCCTGGAGGAGGTCCGCCACTTCCTCCCGCAAGGTCCGCCACGAGGCCTGAGAAGTAAGAGGGCAAAGCGGCGTACGGATTCGGATAATTTCCGCTGGTTATGTACATGTAACCAAGGTAGTTCGAAGCACTCGAAATATAGGATGCACTAACATAACTCACACTGTATGAAGTCATTGCAAAGTTCTGCTTGCTATAGCCGCTGGTCCGCGCAGCTAGCGTGCTGAGGCTTGGCAAACCCGCGTTCTCGTAGATGTTTAGGATACTCACGGTTCCAATATAGCTTGACGGAACGGAAGTGCCTGGATTTCCAACAGTCATGCTCATGCCGAGCGACTTTGCGTAATTGGTCAGTGTGGAATAGTAACCCTCGTAACCAGGAACGTTTGACATCTGATCAAAGAATATTCCGTTGACGCCATACAAGCTCTTGTAAGCACTGATCTGGGCTTCCAGGGAACTTAAGCTTACCGAAGCATACTTTGTGTAGACGTATCCTACAACATTTATTCCGACAGATTGCAACGACCTTACACCTTGCAATATGTTCGGGTCCTGACTGCTTCCCGGACCGCTGCTTGGATTAATGACAGCTATCATTGGAACAGATGGATTCGCTTGCTTTGCCTGAATCAGGCCCTGCCACATGGGTCCTGGGTAAGAATAGAGCGGGACAATGACGCCTGTACTTGATGTTGAGGTCGCTGCGCTGTGTGGTAAGGAAACTACCGAGAGACTGGCGAATAGAAGGAGTAGCGCCGTTACCATGAACAATCGACGAGAAGAGTGTTCTAGTACATTCATTTCGACGCCTCTCTAACGAATGCGTATAAAAGTCATATGCAGATAAAGTACGTAAGCTTGTTCCAGTTGCTTTTTGCGCCCTAATAGTTGCACTCGGAACAAATGTTTGTGAGGAATTCCATTTTTCAGGGAGGTTGTTATTCGAATATAGATTCGAGAGTGAGATTGCAAACTCTTCTTCGCAAAAAGAAAATAAACTAAGATGATTACAATGAGATGCCCAAAAAAACCATCTTAGCTTCATGATTGGGAAACATGTTACTTATCCGATTAATATGAGCCTCAGTACTCTGAATGTAATGAGTTTGAAAATGATGGACGGGTTGTTACGACACAGTTCCGATGTAGCTTGTAGGTACACTTGTGCCCGGGTTCCCGGCCGTAAGGACATAGCCAAGCGATTTTGCGTAGCTGCTTAGAGTCGAATAGTAGTTCTCATTGCCGCTACCACCGCCAGCCGTACGAGAAACCACTTTTAGCTCTGTTATTCCTGGAAAAGCGTGCGACTATTGGAACACCTGAGAAGAAAGTAGTGGATGACGCGGTCAGTGCGTATATCAAAGCAGGTGTGAAGATTATCGGAATGGAGAAAGCAGCTTGAGCAGGCTGGCCTTGTTGAGATCGAGAAGAAGTGCTAAGAGAAGTAGAGCTTTTACCTGAAGTTGAGTTTGAATTCGCATTCCGAGTAACAGTGGTTTGAGATGAAGATGTTCCAGTCGAGCTGGTTGATTTCGTAGTCGACGTATTCCAGGTCTCGTAATACGCGGTCAGCGTCGTCGCCTGAGTCAGAGTGAATGTTATGCTGTTGCTAGTGTTTCCGTCGCTCCAGTGGTTGAAGTAGTAAGATCCATTTGACACTGTTACAACGTAAGGAGTTCCCACTATTGCAGAGTAATTGAAGGGAGTATTACCTGTTGCGAGGGTGCTACCATTTGGAGCTTGAATCGTAGCCCAAGGTCCGTTGATTGGATTCCCTAGCATGTCCACTGATTGCACTGTCAGGTTGACCGTTACCGCAGATGGCTGAATTGTTGTGTTCAAGGCCCCTACTTCGTTTGCAAAATAGGAGGGCAGTACATCGTATGGGTTGGGCAGGTTGGCGTTAGTGATGTATATCCAGCCGACGTATTTCGAAGCGCTCAATTCGTATGAAGAATTTATGCTACCTACTCCATATGACATCATCGCAAAGTTCTGCTTGCTGTAAGCGCTGGTCCAATTTGCGAGATCAGAGGTGAGGGGTAGACCTTGGTTCTCATAGATGTTCAGGATATTCACGGTTCCGATGTAGCTTGTAGGTACACTTGTGCCCGGGTTCCCGGCCGTAATGACATAGCCAAGCGATTTTACGTAGCTGCTTAGAGTCGAATAGTAGTTCTCATTGCCGATAACATTAGACATCTCGTCGAAAAAAATGCCGCTGATGTTGTACCAATTGTGATATGTGTTGATGTCAGCTTCGACCGAAACCAAGTTTCTTTGCGCGTACTGCGTATAGACATAGCCTAGCACTGTTATTCCGGCAGATCGCAATGCATCAATACCCAGCACGTAATTTGAATCTTGAGCGATTCCAGGGCCGTTGTCAGGATTGATTATAGCTATAATCGGGACTGAGGGATTGGCAAGTTTTGCTTGAATAACTTCATTCCATGTCGAACTGGTTGGGTAAGTATAAAGCGGGACCATGACGCCTGTACTTGATGTTGATGTGGTTGCGGTGCTTGGTGAAGAAATAACCGGGAGAGTAGTGAATGGGAAAGGTGTCGCCGTTACTCCCCGTAAAACTGGGCCGATGCTAGGAGAAGTAGCTGAATTATCCGGTGGTGGTCTAGGCACGCTGAACACAATTGGCAAAACCATCAGAGTGGCAATCAATACCACCGCCAGAATTTTTCCTAGCGTCATGGAACGATTCCTGACTCACCTTTGTATGGTGAATTCAAAAGCAAGAAGAAGCCACATAATAGATTTCGGCAATTATGCCGAAACCCGATACGCTCCACGCGAAGAAGAATTTCCCAGTACATTCATTTCAGCGCGTTGCGGCGTCAGGAACAATTTAACGAGCAGACTGAAATCTTTTTGATACAAAAAGTGAAAAGAGGAACGCTTAGGAGTACAGAAAGTTAAAAAGATGAAAGCGAATGTACTAGTGACCACTGCCGGCACTATCGTGGCTCAGGGAATAATCAAATGCCTAAGACTTGCAAGCAGAAGAGAAGATCCTCCAGTCACATACCGAATTGTCACGGCCGACATGAGCCCGGACACAGCAGCACTCTATCGGAGCGACGCAGGTTACTTAGTTCCTCCAATTTCGTCGCCAGATTACATTGACGCGATCTCAAGGATATGTAAAGACGAAGGAATTCGCGCAATCTTCGTGGGTGCAGATGAGGAACTCCTCTTAATGGCAAGCGCAAAAGAAAGAATCGAAAATGAAACAGGAGCTGTTGTGATCACGAATCCTGTTAAGGCAATAGCCACATGCACAGACAAGTGGAGAACCTTTCAATTCTTGAAGAACAACAACTTACCTTGCCCAGATTCCTCGCTTTGCGAGAACGAAGAGAAATTTCTTCTCGAACATCCTTTTCCCGTGATCGTGAAGCCACGAGAAGGACACGGCTCATTACACGTTTACGTAGCTAGAAGCTATGAGGATGTAAGACAATCTGTTTCAGCCATTCAACAATCTGGATGGCAACCTCTGATCCAAGAATATGTTACTGGAGAGAATCTCGAATTCACAACGGGAGTCACCGTAGACAGAGAAGGGAAGTACGTGATGTCGTCAATCGCGATGAGGAGAACTTTGAAGTCGGGGCAGACGTACAAAGCTTTCATTGACGATTACAAAGAGGTTCGAAAGACGTCAGAGGAGACAGCGCTGAAACTTGGGAGCAGAGGCCCGATCAACATACAAGGACGGCTCTCGGGTGATCAGCTCAAAATATTCGAAATCAACCCGCGCTTTTCTGCCTCGTGCCCTCTGAGAGCAGTCGCCAAAGTGAACGAACCCGACATTGTTTTTCGAAACTCGGTCATGCAAGAAGAAATCAAGGTAGATAGCTATCAAAGACTGGTTTGCATGAGATACTGGAACGAAGTGTACGTCCCTTACTCGACTTATGAGCGCACAATCAACGAGAGAAAAGTTGAACATGCGGATTCGGTTGTCTCGGACTATTTCTGACCTAATTGTCATGAAAGATAGAATTTCAGATACTACACCATGGGTTCCAATCTCATAGTAGGGATTCCGGATTGTCTTTCCGGAATAATTGCAAAGAATTGGGAGTACGGAACATTGGAGCTAAGAAATAATGTACCCTCCACATCCACGATTTGTAGGTGTGTTTCAGCAACCACGTGAGTTTGTTCCAAGATAGTTTCTGGTTCTCTTGTAACTATAACACAAAGATCAACATTTCGCTTGACAAAATCCATTAGCGCCTTCAATGTGTTACCTGCTTGTTGTCCGCGGTATTCTGCCATGTCTTTTAACTCCAAGAGAGTAAGCAAGATCCTATTCGGAAACTCTCTTCTCATGCGAAAGACAGCTTCTTTCAAGGATTCTAGCCGGCCTTTGGCTGTCCGTATCTCACTACTTACCGAGTCATTTTGAGTTTCGATGGAGTCAGGCGGCCATAAGATCGACAGACGCTTTTCTTCGGAGTCTCCTACAGATGAATTAAACAGACGAGTCATCTGTTCGACTTCGATTCCTTCAAAGGGCTGAAAGACGACTGGATTTCCATTCTTGAAAAAGTCGGAAAGCATCCTCTCCAAGAATGCAAGCGCAACTTTCACGTTCACGATTGGATCCATCTTGACCTTTACAACTGACGGAATCGGAAAACCGCCCCTCAATATTTTGTCCAATTCCGGATGACGGGTAGAAATGCAGAAAGTGTCAGAAGGTGGAATAGTTTCGAGGCGCTGATACGAGGAGCTGGAATCTTGGGAGATTGCAAAATCTGCCGTCTGATAAGGATCGAAACTTCGAAAAATGCCGTTGTTAAGAGTAAAAAAGTAGGAAGACCTAGTGGTGTCTATCCCGACCAACTTTGAAAGGAGAATCTCTCTTACGCGTCGGCCATCAATGTAGTTCTGACGCAAGATCGCGATTCCATCGACAAGAAAATCGAAGGTCTTTTGCTCTGGACCTTCATTGCTAGTGATAAAAATTAGCTTTGCCCTAGCTCTTTCACGCCAGGTTTGCAGCACCTTTACATTTGTAAAGGCTTCTGTGTCCATAGAGTCCGCCATGGCGTCCCAGCTATCAATAATTATGAGGGGGGCGTTGATGTCCATTAATTCACCCGTGATTGTCTCGAACAGAGTGGATTGTTCGTCTAAACGCGCATCAATAAACACACTTCTATAAGTTCCCAGTCGCGGATCTCCATTGACTTTCCCATCTTTGGCAACATCTAGGGATTCCGCGAGCCAGGGATGATTACGTAAGATTTGTTTTCTAGAAGTCCTTGTAGATACGTAGAGAAAATTCTGTCTATTGGCAAGCGTACGTAGAATCGTCAGGGCGAGCGTAGTCTTCCCAGAACCCGCAGAACCTTTGATAAGCAATGAGTATGAATCTCGATTAAGCAACTGCGACAGTTCAATCGGAATTCTGTAATCCGGCCGACTTTCTGTCTGGGAGATTGTGTACTTTCTCTGCATCGTTCTCTAACCCGTTACGACAATGGCGAGATAGTAAATTTCATTTGTTCGCATTAAATCACACCAGAATCATTCTCCTCTCGTTCGCCACATCAGATCTGACCAAAAGCACTCTGCAGGAATCCAATCTAGCTCAGAAGAGCCTTTTCCTCAATCAGTTCCCTGCATGCGTTTTGATGCCACTTTTCATCGGATATGATAGCGCCAACGTCAAGCACTATTTCACTTGGGAACAACGAGCAAGTCTGAAAAAGATAATTCTGCCCTCGCACGCCACTCGGCGATGATTCATATTGAGGAATCAAATTCGTGCCTATATCGTTGCTCTGAAGTCTGCTCATGATTCTCTCAATGCACTAATCGAATTCAAAGATTATCTTGATTAGCAATGAATCTACTAGTAAATTCTCGAATAGGCAGGTTCCAATCCAGACAAGCGTGGATGTGAGACTCTCAAATACAATGGCTATGAAGCCTGAAAGTTCCTTATTAGTGAGACAATTTATCAACGGTTTATCGGGTCCAGGTTATTGCAATCGTATGCTTGAAAAGAGACTCATTGTCAGAAGAATCTACGGATTGCTCACGGGCAGACCAATGAATTTCTCTTTCATCGACGAGTACGTAAGTGGTTCAGCCGGTCCGCTGTCGAAAAGAGAGGTGAACTGGTTCAGGAAGAAAGGCATCAATTCCATACTATCCCTTACGGAGAGCCCGATCAAAGAAGAGTGGGTCGCTGGGTTGGTGTACAAGAACGTTCCAATGAAAGATCACTCCGTTCCAACACTAGATCAGCTTCATGAAACAGTGAACTTTGTGATTTCGCAAAGCAAAATGAAGCAGACAGTGGTGGTACACTGTATGGCGGGCAAGGGGAGAACGGGAACGGTACTCGCAGCTTACATGTGCAAGAAGTACGGCCTCACGCCTCAACAAGCCATTTCCCAGCTCAGATCGAAAAGACCAGGATCCGTTGAAAGGCGACAGGTGAGTATAATTCAAACTTTTTGTGAGTCACTAACTACGAAAGAATAACAAAGTTAGTGTTAGACAATTACTGGAATAGGTGAGATCGTTCAGGAGCGATTGGTTCATATTCTCGCTATGCCTTGATGATCAATTAGTTTCTAAAGATGAGCGGAAAACCAAAATCACCTAAGAAAGACGAAGAAAAAAAGGAAGAACAAGAAACGAAACGGGAGGAAATTAAAGAAGAAAAGCAAGACGAAGAGGATCTGGAGGAAGAAGATCAATACGAAGAGGATTGGGACTCTGACGAAACAGATTGACACCATCTTTCCTGTATCCGAGACCTGTTAGATTGAAAATAAGCGTGTGGTATGTTTGACAATTTTAGAAAAGTGTAACCACTGGATGAGTGCCATCTTTTTGCAGATTTGTCAAGCTTCATCTACATAGGAGGGAGTTCCCTTCGCATTTCGAGAATCCTATTCCGCGATGATGAAAAAATAATTGTGGGGTTTTCACAAAAACCCTCCAATATGAAAGGTTGATGCACTTCGAGAAAGTGGAAACCCCAGGACGATTCGTATATAATCAATTAAACTGAATATGGCTGTCCGCCATTTCTCATTCTTGAGGCGGATTTATTTGAATAGATTTTCAGCACGATGAAAGCAACTACGAATACTACTAGGATTCCCGCAACAATGTATGGAAGATTGCCCGCAAATACGATGATCGAACTTGGGTTGAGGTATGCACCGAGAATTATGCCGCTTGCGATCAATGATAGTGATAGAAAATAAGTTATCTTATACAACATTGGTGGATCACGGGATGCCCTCTTTGCTTCTTTGTGTCTCTTTATTTCGCCTAGGACCAATAATTGAACGATTCCCAAGGAGCCGATGAAGAGAGGAACGGAGGAGTTGAACCCAATTGCATTGGAGCTCAAATCGATAAAATTCCTGACGCCAAATTCGGAAAGTGCCACCATTAACAAAAGAAGGGCAGCAGAACCAGCAAAGATGCCCATATCCAGTATTCCACCTGAGAGCGCGGGACCATAACTGCGTCGCCAAGGCCTGGGTGTATAGTCCTTCAGATCCTCAGCCGATTTTCTTGTGAGTTCGACTGGGTCGTTTTGATACATGAAAATCCTTGTTTTTGGATCGAGTTCTGTTATTCTCTTGCCTTGATGATCATAGACTGCTTTCTTCACTAGCCTTGAGAACGGATAAAGCCATTCGACGCCTCGATCCTTGGCAGTAGTAACGGCATCAAGAAGTGTGTGAAGGAAAGCGCCCAATCCCAAAAAAGGATTGATCAGATAAAGGATCCCAAGGAAAACGAAGTTGTGGCAGATCGCGCGGTGGAGCTGATGCTTTCGGAACACATCCCTACTGAAAAATCCATACTCTCTATCAATATCAGGAATGGCTGCTCCTATGCCAACGAGCAAAATAATTTCCAATTTGCCGAAGAAGAGGGCGCCGATTAGCATTCCAAACATTACATGTGTTGTAAAATTCATGTCCGATTCCTTCAAAGATTACCTTGGTTGTTTTCTACAGTCATAGAATACAGCTAGGTTTTCCTAGAAATCAAAATCGAAGTGGTTGCAAGAATTGCTCCGACCCAGTACAGCGTGAAATACGACTGATGAAATATAAGCGAAGAGAATCCTGAAACGTAATAAACTTCGCCCATCGAGAATAAGAGACCGAAAATCGCCATTCCTCCTCCGAGCCCTATTAGTAGCCTTCCGATGAACCGATGTTTCAACAAAAGCGAAGCCCCTCCAATAATCACCAAAACCCCGCCGAGTCCGACTAGAAAAGTAAGGGTTGCAATCCCAAGATTCAAAAAAAAGTTGTCAACAAAAGGTAAGCGTGGTCCGAGATCCTTGTCGACATAGCTCAGGATGGTTAAGAGTAATGAACCAGAAGTAACACCACTTGCAATCAAAACGAGACCTGATACCAAAGCAAGCACACCCGCTCCTCTGACAAAAACTGGTTCAGGTTTCGGTTCCTTAATCACTTGCGTTGGACTATCAGTCATTTTCACACCTCAGGCTAATGTACCGATTTTTTGCGAAAGATTCTGGTTGCTTGGAAAACATCTTTGGTCGCTCGAAACTCGGTTAGAGTACCACGCTTCAGGTTTAGGAGAATCGACCCAGTCAACTTCAAGATAGAGCACGATGAGGAGAGCTTTTGAATTTCCCGCGAACCTGAACTATTGAATTTCAAAGGCTTATCCCCTAGAGTTCAAACCAATATTTGCGATTAGGCCGTTAGAGCAACGAAGAAATCATGTCCGGTAGCCCGTGACTCCCGGATTAAGCCGTCCCTTGGATGCTAAAGGTGTAACCCTGCAAATCCAAAGTACGCGAGCACAACAATTACAAGCACGACAACTATTATGGCTCCTAAAGTTCCTATTCCGGTCTTCCCATTCTTCTTTCTTATCATTGACAACACGATCTGTTATAGGTGTGATGTCCTATATACATCAACTGCGCATTTCTTGGGGCAGGCTTGAGTCCTAAGTTCACACACACCATACTGATTGACTTGGATACCCGGTCACTCGGAAGAAAGCAGTAAAGCAACTCGATCAGGCGTTCTTTCGTACAAAATGTGAATCTACCAGCAAGGAGAAAGTAGTGATTCGCGATGGCCACGCTCAAATGCGGCCATATTCATCCGGGTTTTCAAACCATCTGAGAAAGATCGATCTCATCTGAGAAAAAAGGCGTGGTCTACAACTACAAGGCTTGCATCTACAGATTTAAGGCGAGAGCCACTGTCGGAAATAAGAAGCATCTGATATTCTTGAAGATTATGGTGGCGGAGGTCCGCTTTCTTCTCCTCCCTTCAAAAATTCGATTGATCCTTGAAGATAGTACTTTTCGTAGAGTGACACGTGCTTGCTATCCAGATTCATGAGATATTCATGCACCCGTTGTGCCGCATCCCTTCCTGATCCCATGGCCTTTACAACAAGTGTTTCTCCAGTTGTGACATCACCCCCGGCAAAGACACCAGGCATCGAAGTCCTATGGTGATCGTCTATCGCAACCGAATTTTTCTTTCCCATCTTCAAGCCTTCTTTCTTCTGCAAAAATGAATTTGGCCCGCGTCCTATCGCAAGTAGCACGCTATTGCATTTCATGACGACTTCCTGACCAGGCACTGGTTCAGGCCTTTTTCTCCCAGTTTCGTCTGCGGGACCTAGCTTCATTGTATTCATAGTGACGCTAGTGAGCCTCCCGCGAGAACCGTCGTATGACTTTGGATCTGTCAGAAATTTGAATTGTATCCCTTCCTCCCTAGCTTCCTCGACCATTATCGGGTCGGAATGCATCTCGCTTTCGGTTCTCCGATAAACAATAGTTACATTTCCCTTGGAAAGTCTCTTCGCAGTTCGTGCATCATCTAGCGCGGTGTCCCCTGCACCGACCACGATGATTTCTTTCCCGAGATCGTACTTGGGATTCTTGAGGTAACTCTTCACACCATTCGTGTACACGTCCTCAAGGAAACGGTAGCCATCATAGACTCCTTTCAGATCTATGCCCGGCGTATCTAGCTTCACGATGTCTTTTGGGCCAGTCGAGATCAATACTGCGTCTGACTCAGAGAGTAGCTTTGAGAGTGAAATATCTCTCCCTACCTTGATGCCATTGCGAATTTCTATACCTTCACCCTTGATTCTCTCGATTTCATAGATCAAGACATCTTTTGGAAGATGATAATCAGGAATCCCATACCAGGCAGTCCCTCCAGGTTTGTCAGATTCTTCATAGATTGTTACTGAATGCCCGTATCTTCTGAGTAACGCCGCTGCAGCAAGTCCTGCGGGGCCGGCGCCAACTATCGAAACTTCTTTTCCCGTATCCTTTCCCTTCTCGGGGTCTGGCTGCCTTGCTTTCTTCTGCTCCCAATCAGAAACAAATCCCTGTATCATGCCAATCGAAATAGGCTGGCCTCCCCAGCGCATGACACAAGCATCTTCACAGAGCCCCACTAGCTGCGGGCAGCATCTTGCCGTGACGCCAAGAAGAGCATTGGTATTCCTGATCCGACCAAAGGCAGTCTTGAAGTCCTTTCTTGCAACGGCCTCACACATTCCTCGAACATCCATCTGCACGGGACAAGCATCTATGCATACGGGTGTTCCGCACAGGAGACAACGCTTTGCTTCCTCAATCACTTCTAAACTCGTGTATGGAATTTTTACTTCAGAAAAATCGTTCCTCCGTTTTTCTGGATCAGTTTTCGGGAACGGGAAGGGGCCCACTCGCTTTGGGTCTACTTGTGTGCTCATGCTAACTCACATTCAAGGAGTCGAATAAATAAGGTAGGAAGAAGCAGCTAACGGGAGCCCAATATCATCGAGTTCATTCTCGATTTGCACATGAAATCCAGCCGAACCGATCCCATACATTTCTCCGACCGGAAGGCCTCTGAGTATGCGTAGCCTGCTTCTTGTTTCAACATCAATCTCATCAATATCTGAAAATGGAAAATTAGTCAATCGGCAAATGAACCTTCTACCAATTATGAACTCCTTGTACGGTTTCCCTTCTGGGATACTTCCAAACATGTAGAAGTTTCCGTTGTGATGAAACAAGTGATCTCTGATTTTTAGGGTGCAAGGCTCTTCCTGTTTTATAGAATGCGCGGTACCCGAAGCTTTTGGTCGAACGATCATTGAAAAAGGTCTGAATTCTCCGTCCACTTTGTTAGTAAGTATCCAAACACGATTGTCATTGGAAACCAGTTCGAATGCTCCCTTTCCTTCATTTCTCAACTGGCCGGCTTCTTTTCCGTTTTCGAATACTTTCGCCTCTCGAGGAGATTTTTCTTGTTTGACGACATAATCGATTGACAACGCTCGAAACCTCACCGAATCAGCGATGTCTCAAAAAGACTATTCTCGCCTTAGCGATAGCATAGTGCATCTTTGTTCGGCACTCGCCATCCTACCAATCACTACTGCGGACAAAGCTAAGATCGTTATGGTTTCTGCATAGCCGAGGTTTCCAATTACAGCGAAGGATGAGTTTGCGGTCGTGGGAGAATATGCGTTATCGCCTGATTGGCAAGAGGTAGAACTGCTAGAGGTTGTTGTATTTGTCAAGGTATGAGAACTCGAAGTAGTCGAAGAATTAGTCGTGGTTGTTTGCGCTGTTGTAGTGGAGGACGTTGACGTCGTAGAACAATTAAGTGGCACGTAGACATACCAGGCGTCGAGGCTCGACCCCACCGCGACTTTTAGCGGTCTGGTTGTGCTACCATCTCCCCAGTGGGAGAAATTCACATCATGGGATGAATTATGGCAGTAGTCGCAGTCATTTGGAACAACATAGTACAAAGCATGTGGGTCAAGACCAGTGAAATTATATCCATTCTCGTTGGCAAATCCTGTCCCGACTAGGCTAAGTGAAGAGTTATACAATACAAAATACATCGTCGCCCCCGGGCCAGTTCCCGCGCTGCACACCGTGGCAAAGCACGGAGCCCAATGTGGTGAGGGTACTCGGAGCGCAAAGACTGTGATTATCCCGGAACTTGAAGTGGTTGTCGTTGTAGAAGAAGAGGTTGATTCTGTAGGTACCGTTGACGTTGAAACTGTGGTAGAAGTAGGGCTTGAGCCTAACGGAGTTGCTGACGAGGATGTTGATGAGGATGACGAGACTGTTGTTGCAGAGGTAGTCGAGAAAAGACTCGAGGATGAGGTTCCTGAGAAAGGCGACATCAATAACGGTGATGATAAAAGAGCTAATACCACAATGCCGATCACGGCAAAGCCTAGGATAACCGAAACCTTCTGACCTATACTCACTTGAACACGCTTCGTTCACTAACATTCATAGCCAAAAAAGTATATAGGTCGAATGAAAATTTCCTAGGGCACAATCTAATGTAAGATTCTACTAGCTGGCCTTTCTACCAACTTGTTTTTGCGATATCTTACACTACCACGAATAGCGCCTCCTGAGTAGTGATTTTCGATAGATACATCTCGCTACGAAAAGATTCGAACAAGTTATCTGGCAGCTTGATGGACTCAAAAAAAGCACTAGAATCGAAGTAAACACGGCAAGAATGGTGATTAAAGCAATTGAAGCATGCGGTCCAATATGCGTGATTGTTGTGCTCCTCTCTAACGAGCAGTACTAAACTTACCATTAATATACGCACGACATTCTTGTCAGATATTGTTATCATTCAGTTTGACGAAGGTCAGCAAGTGTTAACCAGGCTAATGTGTTAATGCAACAGAAAAGACCGCCTAGTCGGATAATTTGTGAGTAATACACATGAGCGAAAACCAACGCAACTTGTTCGATTTTTATCGATCAATACGGAATTTGAACTCGATTCGTGGCAAGAGAATCCGAACCTTTGGGGCAGTGCCTCAAGGGTTTGATTTGTGCAAGACTCAATCTACTCATAGGGTTTTTGATGCTTCCTAGAATAAGCGTCCTAATTGGGCCCTATATCAGCTTCCGTCAAAAGGGAATAACATAAGTGCGTGAAACAGCTATTTCTTTGGACGTTTCTCAATTTCCCTAATGAACCCCCCCTCCTCTCTTTTCATACCGGAATGTAATGCGATCCTCCTTAGGGAGCAACTATGCACAAAGAAACAATGGAAAGTTCATTCATCTAAGAGATGTGCGATTTGTATAGGACAAGCATTTCAGAAGACAGGCAAATCTTGGATTTAGAATGAATTTGAATGCTTACTGATTTCTGCTCTTTTCGCGCACCTTGAGAAGAGATCTTATCCTGTCCCTCATCCTCGCAGCCGCTTCAAACTCTAAGTTGTTCGCGGCAACCTGCATCTGCTCTTCAAGTTCGGAGATGAGCCTTGGAAACTCTGGAGACTCCACTATCATTTGTTCCTTCGATTTCGAGATCTCTAGCTCTAATTCCTCGGTCTCCGCAAAGAGCGCCCTGATTTCCTTCCTGACGGTCTCTGGCGTAATGTTGTGTTCGGTGTTGAACTTTACCTGGATTAAGCGTCGCCTGTTTGTCTCATCAATCGCACCCTGCATCGATTTCGTCACCTGATCCGCATACATTATGACCTGCCCCGCAGCGTTCCTAGCAGCCCTCCCTATTGTCTGTATCAGAGAGACCTCGGAGCGAAGGTATCCCTCCTTGTCAGCATCGAGTATCGCGACAAGGCTCACCTCGGGAAGATCTAGGCCTTCTCTTAACAGGTTAATGCCCACTAGGACATCATACTTTCCGAGCCGAAGATCCCTGAGTAGTTCTATCCGCTTGAGCGTTTCAACTTCGGAGTGAATGTATTGTACTTTGATCTTTAGGTCGGCGAGATATTCGGAGAGATCCTCTGCCATTCTCTTTGTGAGTGTCGTGACGAGAACCCGCTCGTTTCTTTCGACTCGTTTCTTTATCTCCCCTATGAGGTCGTCGATTTGTCCCTTTGCTGGGCGTACGACGATTTCAGGATCCACAAGGCCCGTAGGTCTAATAATCTGCTCTACGACCTGGTCAGCTTTTGACATTTCGTATGGCCCCGGAGTAGCTGACGTGCAAATGACCTGATTCATTTTCAAAGCAAACTCTGAGAAATAAAGCGGCCTATTGTCATAGGCAGATGGGAGACGAAAGCCATAATCAACAAGGTTGTTCTTTCTGGACCTATCTCCTTCGTACATTCCCCTTATCTGTGGAATGGCAATGTGGCTTTCATCTATGAAAGTGAGATAGTCCTTCGGGAAATAATCCAAGAGACAGTATGGAGTCTCGCCTTCAGCCCTTCCAGTGAAATATCTGGAGTAGTTCTCGATCCCTGTGCAGTAACCAGTCTCTCGGAGCATTTCCAAATCGAATTTGGTTCTCTGCTCGAGTCTTTGCGCTTCGACAAGTTTGTTTGCAGACCGGAGATCTTCCAATCTTTGCGCAAGCTCCTCCTCTATCTGCTCCATTGCTTCTTCAAGAGTATCAGAAGTACCAGCGAATTCAGTTGCGGGATAGATTATGGCTTCCCTTTTTCCTCTTATCGCCTTTCCAGTGAGTTTGTCCACCTCGCTGATCTTCTCAACTTCATCGCCGAAGAATTGAATCTTCGTTATATTTTCCTCAGCACTGCAGATCTCAAGAGTATCTCCCTTGAGCCTGAACTTGCCTCTTGAAAGCTGAAAGTCGTTCCTCTGGTATCGCATGCTCACAAGTTGTTTTAGTATCTTGTCCCGTTCGTATGACTGCCCCTGGATCAAGCCCATGACTGAATTGATGTAGCCTTGTGGAGAACCCAGGCCATAGATGCAGCTCACGCTTGCAACCACGATCACGTCTCTCCTTGAGACAAGGGCCTGCATTGCCCTTTGCCTGAGTGTCTCTATCTCATCGTTTATCGAAGAGTCTTTCTCGATGTATAGATCCTGCTGAGGGACGTACGCTTCAGGCTGGTAGTAATCATAATAGCTTACAAAGTACTCTACAGAGTTGTTCGGGAAGAACGCTCTAAACTCGCTCATGAGCTGAGCCGCGAGAGTCTTGTTTGGTGAAATCACGAGAGTTGGCCTTTGGACGTTCTGAATGACGTGCGCCATAGAGAGCGTCTTTCCTGTGCCGGTTGCGCCCAACAGCACCTGATTCTTGAGTCCATTCAACACGCCATTAGTCAATTTTTCGATTGCTTGTGGTTGGTCTCCTTTAGGAGTGTACTCATGGCTGATCTCAAACAGATTATCCTGTCCTTTGGTTACAAGCGAGACGACCAATTTCTTTCTACCATTACAGGAATTCGAACGAAGCAGTTGGGGAGAATGCGAGGAGCGAAATTGCACTTCTATTGTAATAAGTGTTGCTTGTTCTTTGATCGAGTCTGGACAATACCATGACATTGTTGTTTGGTAACTCGCAGGCCTTCCTGATTTTCGAATTGTAAAGCATAATTGTCACGTGATTCTGCTCCTAATCGAGTTGTTATGGTCAGCTCTTCTTTGAAGAAAAGCTCTGATTCGGCTCTCAAGGAGTGGATCACCCATGCCGAGACAATTGAGGTGAAGAAGAACCTTCAGTATTTCAGACAGTCAGCCGGACTCAAGGTGGACAAAACCCGACTTGCCTCATTGGAGAGTCAGTCCTTAGAGCATTCGAATCTGTTTCTTAGAAAATTTGGAAAAGAACCGCGACCGCTCTTTGTAATGAGCGTGGATGCAATCGGAAGGGCAAAAACCTACAAGTTGCAGGTCGCGCTTCATGAAGCAAGAGCCTCCAAAATAATTTCGAAAAAATACAAGATAGGAAAAGATCCAGTGAATTGGGGATCTTGGAGACAATTTGCCGCAAAGACAGATGATTCAAAGGCAAGGAAGGAGCTTTTCGATGACTTTGTGTCAAAGTCAGCTATTCTCACGCCCCTGATTCGTTCTAGGTTCGAAGGATATTCAAAGGTACTGGCAAAATACGGCACAGATCCTCTTTCACACTATCTCGAGCTTGAACGCATAAACTACGAGTCGTTGACAGTTTTCGTGGATAGGCTGGGGACGAGCCTCAAACCTGCGTTCAGGGAGTCACTCCAACGCTATTCTCGTGAGATTCTTGGAAGGGAAGCAGAGTACTTTGACGATTACTACTTTTTCAGATCTAGAATATTCAGAAAATACGAGAAATCATTCCCTGCAAAGGCCGAACCTGTCTCAAAGATAGTCAGGACGATGAAGGAGATGGGTCTCGACGCCTCAAAGGTTAAGGTTGATGATGGCGATAGGAAAGGGAAAAGTTCCTCAGCATTCTGCTTCTCGATCAAAGTGCCAACCGATGTCAGGATATGTTACAGAAAGTCAAACCCTCTAGAGAATTTCTCAGGAGTCTATCACGAATTCGGTCACGGTGTTCACGGAGTCTCAATCGACAAAGCCGCTACTTTTTGGGACAAGTACCTCATCGCAATGGGAGTATCTGAGATATTCTCCATATTCTTCGAAGGTTTGATGCACAACGAACTCTATCTGAAAGAGGAACTCGGCCTTGATTCAATCACCGCCTCAGACATCATCTCAAGATTCAGATTCAACGAGCTCTACTTTGCGACTTTCTATTCCGCAAACTCGATGATGAAGCTGCGATTCTGGCGTGAGGGTCTCACGATGGAACAAGCCGACGCTCTGTATGCTGATCTCATAGAGAAATACATGGGGACAAGATATCCTGGGAAGTACTGGCAACTCCACCACGTAATGCCCGAGTACTTCCTCTATAGCCCATCGTATTTAATCGCTGCAGTTCGGGCTTATGAGCTTGAGAAGACTCTCACCGAAATGTTCGGGGAGAGATACTGGAAAGACAGAAATGCAGGCAAGTATGTTTACGAACTGCTTCGAGTCGGGCAATCAATTGATGTCAGCACCTTCTCAAGACTTGACGCCGATGCATTTGCCGCACATTTGAAGGAGTGAGTGCTTCAAGATTGCTCTCAATCCGGGAACTCTACGAGTATTCAAGAAAAGTTCGCAGGCGTTTTGCCGAGAAACTCGTTGAGCTTCCATGGGAAGAAGTGTGCAAGAACAGGGAAGCGAGCCATCATAGCATGAGGAACATCCTGATCCACATGATAGACAACGAAGACTGGATCGTGAATTGGGCGATCTTTGAGCGAACAAAGGAATACAATCCCAAAAGGAAACCCGACGACTACACAAGCATGCAAATGATTTTGCACCACTTGGATGAAGTCGAAGCAAAAACGAAGGACTATCTTCAGAAAGTGGATGAAAATGAATTGCAGAGGAGAGTAGACTTTTTGCTAAAGTTATCTGGCAAGACATTCAATCTAAGTGTAGAGGAATGTCTCTTCCAGTCTTTCACTGAGCAACTCTACCACCTGGGCGAGCTGATTGCTCTCATGTGGCAAGATAGCATAGAGCCACCGCAGATGCAGTGGTTCTACAACAACCCAAGAGCGGGCAATTGAGGAAAAGTCAAACTACCCTGACGTCGCACTTATAGGATAAGACGCGTATGTTCCGACGCTCGTGGTGACTTTGAGTGTATACAGAAGCCCGGCAGTTATCATCGCATTTGGACCCAAGCTGCCATTGTCGTTAGTGGGTAATCCCACGATCGTGCCGTGATAAGACAATGTGACACTCTGGCCAGGCCGTAGCAAATATCCAGAATAGTCCCCACTCTCCGTATCAAGTGAATGAGGCTGCGTCACGTTTCCATTAGATAAGATTTGGAATATTGCGATGGTGCTTCCATAGACACTCATTATACCATCTGGCAGCATGGTATCTCCGCTTTGAGTAGCCCCTCCGCTCAGAATTGAGAGCGAAGTAAGATTTGTATTCACATTGCCAGTATTCGTTACTTTTATCTCAAACGAGTTGGACGTGAGAGACGCACTTACTATCGAGACGTTCCCCAGGCTACCTTGATGATCTGTCTCTTTGAGCCAATCACTGGAATTCATGTTCACAACAGTTCCCTCTTGCTCCCACCCCTTCTGCCATATCTGTTGGGATATCGGAAGACACGTTGCGGCAGGTGTTAGAACAAAACCGGTGTGTGTGTCATTCTGGAATACTGTAGGCGAAATATCGACCACAAACCCTGAGCTACCATTTGAAGACACTGAAACGCCACCATTTGATATCTCACAGACCAATTGACTTTGTGGAACTAGCGCACTGTAATTCTGTCCAAAGTAAGTTATCTTTGCACCAATGTTGTCGAATTTCACGAGTGTGAAAACTCCGCTGCTAACAGTGGAGCTCCCAAGCGTCATGCTTACGTTTACGACACTCATCAAGTCAACTGCCCCAGAATTCGCGACAGTGTACCATCCAGAGTTGTCAGGGACTCCGGCGAGATGAACCTGTATGTCAGAGTAGTTCAAGTAGACGTGAGTCACGCCGATTGGAACGTTTGGAGGATCAGTGATCTGGGCTGCCAAAGTCCCGGTCTGCAAAACGGGCTGTGTACTCCCGTTCTTCGTGGATTGTGAGTTGAAAAAATTCTGTTGTGTTAGTGTTACACCTCCGATGATTGCAGCTGCTAGGACAACAGCAATGGCGATTGCCTGGAAAGTCTTTGATTTTGCGCTCATCTTTTCAATCCAAGTGTTTGTTGGTCGATCTCTTCACGAATATCGTCGAAATCTAATGATTCTTACTGTGTCATTTCGATCTCTGGAGCAGAGTATTCAATGCCCCTGGACTCTTCTCTCAGTTCTCTCTCCTGAAGAGGGATAGTTCTCATCGGATTCGAAATTGTGAGGTAGCCCTGCAAGTCTTCGAACAGTTTCGAGAATTGGAATCCTCTTGAGGTCGCGCCATACATTCTTCCTGATCCACCTTCTTCCGGCCTCACTTCGATTAAGCCCTGTTCTATCAAGAATCCCAGGTAGAGTTCTAGCTGCTTGAACGAGAGATTTGACTTGTACATGAGATTCGTCTTCTTCGCCGGGGACTTGGATGCAGATACGATGTCATACAGGATTTCCATACGACTTCTGTTCTTCATGGGCACTTGCTACATCACTTCCACGTAGAAGTGACTCTTTCGACTTTAAGCATGCATTTTTGGACGCTCTGTACAAGTTTTTGTATGCTTGATTCACAGAGCAGAGATCCAGATTCAGAGACTAAGACGAGGGTATCGCGACTCCCGAAGGGTTAAATTCTCTGTTTCAGCGGATGCGGGAGCATCAAGGCCTTCTAATTGACCTCGCCCTCTCCAGATGCAGACTTGAAGGGAAACACGCTTCGCGTGTACACCTACCTCTTCAGAGTTCAGAGATCTGGAATTAGGGAGGCTCAACGCACTCTTGGATTCAAAAGCCCGTCGCTTGCGCAGTACCATCTTGACAAGCTCGTGTCTCTTGGACTTGCGACAAAGGACCCGCAGAGTGGGGATTATCTACTGGCGAAAGAAGTGAAGATTGAGGCCCTTGAGTCATTTTTCAAGGTTGGCTCCTATATTGTTCCCCGATTCATACTGTATTCGGTGATGCTAACGATTCTCTTTGGATATTTTGCTTACATTTCCCGCCTAGTGGTAACAGGTGAGAGCATCTGGACTTTTGTCTTCGCCATAGTTGCCCTTGTGATAACATGGTATGAGACGATCAGAGCCTGGAAAAGAGCTCCCTTGATGGGAAGCTAATTCGATTTCGGCTGCCTGAGAACTCAGCTGGAATGGCTTTACTTATTGAATGTTAGGAATCCACGGTAAACAGTTAAAAAAGCGGTGTAATCAAAGGGTGTACGCGCCCCCCAAGAGATGCCATCACAATGTCCACAGCAGCTGAAAAACGCGAAAAGAGGCGACTTGAAAACGAGGAGAAGGTCTCCAAAGCTTTAGCCACACTACAGCAAGTAGTAGAAAGTAACATCACGCCTAGAAACATTAGGAAAATAGTCAAAGACGCGATCAACACGCTGACCGATACAAAGACCCCTATTGGCATAAGGGCTGCGAATTCGATTTCAATTCTTGAAGAAGTGAGTCAGGATCCTAACATGCCATCTTTCAGCAGGGTAACGATCTGGTCGGCCGTCTCAACACTTGAAAGCGTAAGAGAGTCTTAGCTACCTCCCTATCATGCAGGCACCCGTGGAAATAAATGCGAATCGCCTTAATTCCACGCTTCAATGAAATCACTCGTGAAACATTCGAATCGTCAATGCAATTAGCACTGCGAACAGAAGACCCACGAATACGAAATTGAAAGGATAGCCAAGCGCATTTGGATATTCATACATGAAGATGTATCCCATCAGGACGAAGAGTCCCAAGAGAAAGAGCTTAGGAGAAAGATTCAGCGTCAACCTTTCTAGATTTGAACTTCCGAGGTTATTTGAATTTTAAAAATCACTTGACTGTCATAAGTTGACTATTTGCGGTACATCATGATGGATTCATAACGAGCTGCTTTCTTCTTGCTCACTGGGAAGTATCATGTTCGCAGTAGCATAAGCATTGTCGCCCTAGATGGCACTATATGCTCAGTGAGCAAGGAAACCGAGAAAAAGCAGGATTGAAAGCATCAAGGAAATGTTAAGTATTTTAGCACTGGATAGTTTTCGGAATTTCCATAGATGACCAAACCGCCCTCTGTGAAGCTCGGACTAGTTCAGATGAGCATGTCGAATGATACGGGCAAGAATCTGAAAAAGGCAGAACATATGATAGCCCTTGCGGCAAAGAAGGGGGCGCAAATAATTTGCTTACCAGAGCTCTTCAATTCTCTCTATTTCCCTCAACAAGAGAAATCAAGGCGGGTTGCAGAGATGATTCCTGGTCCTACAACTAGCATCTTGTCAAGCGCAGCCAAAGAAAACAAGGTTGTTCTTGTCGCGGGATCAATCTATGAAACAAAAGGGAGGAAATCGTACAACACCTCCGTAGTGTTTGATGATAATGGAAAGATTCTTGGTAAGTACCGCAAGGTTCATGTCCCGAACGATCCAAGCTTTTATGAACAGAGCTACTTTGCGCCGGGAAAAAAGTACAAAGTGTTTAAGACAAAGTACGGGAATATTGGCGTCCTGATATGCTTTGATCAGTGGTACCCCGAACCTGCAAGAATCTTGAAGTTGATGGGCGCGGACATTATCTTCTATCCGACCGCCATCGGGTGGGTAAATGGGATAGATCCAGTAGAAGGAGATTGGCATGAAGCTTGGGAAGGCGTTCAGAGAGGTCACGCGATCTCAAACAGCATATCTGTCGCCGCTGTGAACAGGGTTGGTACTGAGAAAGGCATGAAATTCTGGGGAGGCTCATTTCTTTGCGACCAGTTTGGAACGATTCTCACGCGTGCAAATGATCTCGAACAGGTGATTGTGACTACGTGCGACTTTTCGCTAGGGGAAAAGATTGAGAAGGGATGGGGCTTCCTTAGGAACAGGAAGCCAGGGACTTATTCTAAACTCTTGAAGTGAGATTTTACGTCCGACACTCCATTTTCTCTAGGATATACGATGCCGGCAGAATGGGAGAAGCATGATGCCACTTGGCTTGTGTGGCCTAAAGACCCTACGACATTTCCGCCTAACATTATTGGAAGTGTTGAAGGCGCGTATGTCAGAATGATACGTGCTCTTGCTAAAGGGGAGAGAGTCTGCGTGCTTGTTGACGACGAAGAAACAGAAGTAAGAGTGTCTTCCATGCTTGGGATTAAGACCAACATCTTCTTTCGAACAATAAAGACCTGTGATGTATGGATCAGAGACTATGGCCCCATATTTGTGAAGAACAGCGATGTAGCCGCTACTAAATGGATTTTTAACGCATGGGGAGAGAAATATGAGGAACTAATGGCTGACAATGAAAGCGGGAAGAGGGTGGCAGAGTCAACTGGCTTTAGAATATTTGAACCTGATATGATTCTTGAGGGTGGGTCGATAGATGTCAACGGATTCGGAACTTGTCTTACTACAAAACAATGCCTGCTCAATAATAACAGAAATCCAAAAATGACTCAGAGCAAAATAGCAGAAAACCTAAAACAGAATCTCGGGATAACCAACCTGATCTGGCTTGAATCAGGAATCGCCGGAGACGACACCGATGGTCACATCGATGATGTTGCGAGATTTGTAAATAAGAACACTATTGTATGCATGATAGAGGAAGATTATGATGACGTCAATTATGGCGCATTGGAGAAAAACCGAGATCTTCTTCTGGAAGCAAGGGATCAAGATGGAATGGAGTTCAATGTTGTTCCTATCAAGATGCCAAAGCGGATAGATGTGGAAGACGGCAGGCTCCCCGCATCTTATGCAAATTTCTATATTGGAAACACGACTATTTTAGTTCCAATATTCAGTGATCCAAATGATGAAAAGGCTCTTGCAGTGCTGCAGGACTTATTCCCAGATCGCGAAGTCATAGGTATTGATTGCAAGTCCCTAGTCTATGGTCTGGGCGCAATACACTGCGTGACTCAACAACAACCTCTCTAGTTTGGTACGAAGTAATTTCAAGTATGTGATCAAAACTATTAGATGTCTTCAGGTAGCTTCTCTTATCTGCCCGAGAAGGTTCACATAAATCATGGTTACGAAGCAACATCAGCGTGCAGCTCCTTAAGCCAGAACCGATCGGGAAAAAGGCCATCGAAGTGGTGGATCTGGTCAAGACTTACAGCAAAGATGTCGTCGCAATAGATCACGCCAATTTCTCAGTTGAACAGGGCGAGATATTTGGTTTCTTGGGATTGAATGGTGCAGGAAAAACCACCACAATCAAGATACTTTCCACACTCATTCCACCGACTTCTGGAAAGGTCCGCGTACTGGACTTTGATGTATTGAAGGATGGAATAGAAATCAGGAGAAGAATAGGCGTTGTTCAGCAGAAAGAAAGTTATGACAGGAATCTGACGGTTAGGGCCTCATTAAGTGTCTACTCATCTCTTTGGGGGCTTAGAAAGGAGGAAGCAGCTCACAGGATCGATTTTCTCTTCGAGAAATTCGGCCTCAAAGAATTGAAAGAGAGAAAGATTCGCTGGCTTTCATTCGGTCAGCGTCGCAGGTTGCAGGTCGCACGTGAATTCTTGCACGATAGCTCTTTGCTGATACTTGATGAGCCGACTTCGGGACTGGATGTTTTGGCGCGTCATTCTTTTCTCGATTTTTGTAGAGAAAGAGCAAGAGGAGACGGCCAGACAATCTTCTTTACGACTCATATCGTTTCTGAAGCTGAATACTTGTGCGACAGGATAGCTGTGATTCACAAGGGCAGGATAATCGCAGTGGATACTCCAAAGGAGCTCAAGAAGAATTACGGGGGTATGAAGAGCGTTTCCATAGTACTGAGAGATTATTCTGATGTGGCCGGAGTCCAGAAACTGGCAGAAACCATGTCGGGCGTCCAAAGAATTGAACAGGTCAGCGAGAGTTCCGAAGTACGCATTGCATCGGCAGAGCCGTTCGGATTGGCAAGTGATCTCTCTCACGCCTTGGAATCCAGCGGATATGAAACCGAATCCATCTCGATCAAAGAGCCTTCACTCGAGGATGTAGTAGTCAAGCTCGTTGGAGAGGCGGCCTGACTTATGGAGGAAACAAGGACAACCAAAACTGTTGGATCTGTTTCGAGAGGAGAGCAGATCAAATTCAATTCACCTATGTTCGTGAGAAATGTCATGAGATTGACGGCCAGAAATTTCAGAGCTTCGCTGGACAGGGAGTTTCTCGTAATTCAGCTAGTCCTCCCACTTTTTTTCATCTTTGTAGCTGGCTTTGGTTATACTCTTCTAATACCTAGGGTTCAGGGAATTTCGTATGAAACATTTCTCTCAACCGGAGCGGTAGCCATGACTGTTATGTCTTCAAGCATGCTGTCTGGCACGATGATTTGGTTTGACCGGAACTTTGCGATGTTCGAACAGATATTGATGGGTCCATTCACTCGCGGTCAATACATTGCAAGTGTTTTGCTTTCAGTGATTCTGACCGGCATGTTCAGCGCTCTAATTGTCTTCCTCGTATCTTTGACTGTAGCGACAGGAATAACATTAGGTATTGTAAACATTCTACAACTTTTTGCTTCACTAATACTTGGTTCTATCTTCTTCGGAGGTCTTGGGATTTTTGTGTCGCTTAGAGTCAAATCAAGTGAAGCCCTTGCAGCGATGATGAATCTGACTTTCTTCTTGTTTACTTTTCTGAGCTCAGTGTTCTATCCAAGCTATAGCAGCTATTTCATTTTGCGTGTGATTTTTCAGATAAACCCTTTGACTTATGTCGCCGATCTGGTTAGAAACGGACTAGTCGGGTTGCCGGGGTTCAATCTGTTGATCGAGACAATCGTTCTTGTGGCCGAATGCGGGTTGATGGCCTTCCTCGCTTCTTCTGCAATCAAGAGGATGGAACTGTAGAATCATAATTCAAAAGACTCTGCGCGTCTGTCCTACGCCGGACTCATCCAGTATTTTGTCGAAGTCAGGATGTGATGGGGCCGAGTGCTCTAGCTACGAGATCTTGTTGGGTCACGACTCCAATCGGTTTTCCATTACTTGTCACAAGGAGCCTCCGGAATCCATTATCTCGCATCAATTCCATTGCACGGCGAACGGAAGAATTCTCATCAACAGAAACAAGTGGTGATGACATTATCTTTCTCAAAAGGACGTGTGCGGCAGGCAAATCCTCAGCCACGATTTTGTAAAGCATGTCTCGTTCTGTCACGATCCCAACGGGTATCCCGTTTTGCGAGACAAAGACACTCCCTACTTTTCGCTCCTTCATGAGTCTGGCGGCGGTCCATGCACTCTCATTGATGTCTATTGTCATTAGCTCGCGATTCATGTGCCTACTGACAGGATCATCAAGAGGCGTCTGTGCCTCGGTCCAGTCGATCCAGAAGGAGACTCTCGCATTGCATTTAGTGCAACTATCTGGGGGTGTATCTTGGTCGTATATTTCACCGCACCTATAGCACTTCCATTTTGGCAAGGTAGAATGGGGTCGTTGAAGCTAGAAGATAACTATTCGGATGAAACCAAGCACGGGATGCATAAATCTGGTAATCGCTTTGTCAAGAGTTACACTCGGGGATACTTTTACTTCAAGCTTGAAACCTTCCCACGGCGGGTGCCCTGGAGCTGTTCGACCCTCTAATCTGCTGATCTGAGCCTCGAATTCTCTAATTCCCCGCTTTCCTCTACCGCGCCCTTATCTTCCAGAGTCATAGTATCGCCGGGACTCCCCCATTTCTGTTCACAACCGCCTTGACTAATCTTTGTATAATCTTTCAAGATCTTGTGTACGAAAGGGATTTCACGAGATGAATCTCACTTGAGGTCGCGACAGGGTCAATCGTGTTCTTCGCGTGATCCATGAGTTCGTAGGCAAGCTTCGTGCTTGGCTCATACCGAGATTTCAAAATGATAATCTCTGCTATTGACTCTCTCTTGATTTCACCCTTCTTCCCGGCGACTGAGGCATCGGCCACCGCAGGGTGCAAAGCAAGTGCAACCTCGATCTCAAATGTGTCTAGCTTATGGCCTGCGACTTGGTCTCGTCTGCCCTTCCGAGCAACGAGGTAACCGTTCCCACCTCTTAACTCACATTACACTACGAAGTGTTTTTCTATCATCGTGAAGTAATTATGGGAAATGTCAAGTCCACAGACCGGCCCTAATCTGTTCCACTTTGCTGAGTGCACGAACTGCAAACACATTTTGCCTCTTTCAACCACCACAGAGAAGTATTTTGCAATCCTCAGCAAAGAACCCAAGAATCCGAAAGGATTGGGTGAAAAGTGTATGCGTTGCGGGGCCGATAGCTGGATTCTTGTGACGGACTAGTCAAAATCCTTGATGCGCAAAAGAAGTTTGTTTAGAACAAAAAGCAATCTTTCCATGCTACGTTCCAGTCCACATCACGATTAATCATGAATGTCCTCTCCGTTGGTATCAGTAAAGATTGCCATGACTCAGTTTCATAATGGGTCACAAAGGTCCAGATGAATCCAGTTTCGGGATATTCGAGAGCCAGGAAGTAATCTATTTAGTGCTGAGTTCCAATTGTATTAGACTCATATTATTAGGCGCTGATTGATGGATTCTAGAATAGATTTGGCAGTGGAGCTGTTCCTTATGCCGAGCAGTGAGCAATCTTATAAGTAGAGGAGATGCAATGGCTTTGGAGAGCTAGATACAGTAATTCCAATGAAACAAAGGAAAGCTACAATTTCTCAATTGAAACAATTGAACTCACACAGGATGTCGACACAGAATAGGTTTCAATACAATTCTTGTTTTGCTCCCTAGCTTTATATTTTCTCCCCCCCTAGCGCGATTTTCACCGGCGCGCGCATACACATCCTTAAGCTAAAAGGATCCACAAAATCGGAAAGTTATATTGAAGACAGTATAATTGAATGAAAAAGCTGTTTTAAGTCTACCATTTGTTCAAGGTCTTTTTCAGTTTCAATTCCCTTGGAAGAATGGCTATGAGCAACTCCCAAGATACCTCAGGAATTTCTATCCTAACGGACTTTCCATGAAGCAATGTTCATGCGATTCCCACAATTTGGGATATAGCGCCATCTCAATAGTAATTCTTCCTTCGCCTCAGATAGGTTAGCCATACCACGAGATTCCCAAATACTCCAACCACACTCACCACAATGAGTGCTGTAACATAATCTGGCGGAGATTGTGATTGTGATGAGACTGAAAATTGAAAGAATGCGTTGCTTGTTTCATTCACATTAGTTTTCAAACCATGGCTTATCGTTGCTCCAGAGTATGAAGCCACAACGGTGTAATTACCCGCAGGAACATAAAACATCACAAGGCCTTGTTGATTAGGTGATTCAGAAAGGACAATTGAAGATCCATGCTGCAATGTCAGAGTTGCATTGGGCAAAGGCACTCCATTGTTTGTAACATTTGCGAGTATCTCGCTCAAGGGAATGTTGATGCTCGGTTGCGAATTTGGAGAAATAGTCGTGTAACCCGTGCCAAATGTCTGACCAGCGAATGTAAAATCAAAGCCCACTTTTAGGGGAAATTGCGTACTCACAAGATACATCGAGCTGTTGTAAAATTCTGAGGATGTGATTGCCTGATTATTTATGAGCGATACTCCGATTTTTGTAAGAGTTGCATTGAATGGCACAGTGGTAAATCCAACTCGTGCGATTGAAAGATTCAGGAAGAATTCTCGATAGAATTCGACTCCTTTGTAATCATACATCAGCATGGCATTCTGCGGCCTCGAACTAGGAGATTCCGAGATACTCGTCCGGCTGGTGTAACTATTCAATGAATTTTGGGTTAGCGGGTAGCAACCACCGAGCCAAATCCATGGTGATTGGGGGCCTTGGATCAGAATATTTGTTTCAGATACAGACAAGTTCCCCGCATTATCGAAGAAAGCCCGAAGTACGTATCTTCCAGGCCTTATGGAGACATAATTCTCGATTGCTACATTTGCTGGTGTCACTCTAGAAAGCAAGGCAGGGAAAGATTGGGAAGTTTCAACTAGGTAGGAAACCAGTCCAGTACTGTTAGGCTGAGCGTAGGAATATGTGGTGTACAATTCAAACCAGAAAACTGTTGAATTAGAACTTGACGATGTGGTAGTAATCAGTACCGTTCCGTTATTCATGTTTGGAGCGATCTGGACTACACCTGCTCCGAAACCAGAAGGAATGTTGATTGCAAATGAATGTGAAATATCTTGTCCCAGAAGACACAATTGGTCGTTGTAATCATAGAGTTGATTGTACGAGAAGTTCACAACAAGCTGGGAATTTGAAAATCCCGCAGAGAGACCAGAAAGAGTGGGCGCATATGGAACGGCAATATAAGTTATTGGGATTGACGCCGAAATATTCGATCCATTAACAGTAAGAATCCAGCTCTGAACAAATTGACATGAAGGATAAACCTGAGACGCAGCTCCAAATGAATAGATCGACGCTATTGTCTTCGGTTGGACAGATTCACCCACCATGACTACGAACAGCGACGAATTGAACTGACAGCCCAAATCAAGGCTCACTGTGGTGTTGTAGTTAGACATTACCCACATTTTATCAGAATTGGCAAAAACAGGAATTCCCACTGATGCAGGAATCAATGAATTCGGCCCATACCCAAGCTCTAACGAAGCATTTTGAAACGTCTGGCCGCTGGCATGAAATCTGTTCAGGTTCGCGAAATGGAATCCTATGGGCGAAATAGCTGAAAGGGATGCAACTACAAGCATCGCAACCCAGACTATCAGGATGCCTCTTTCACTTCTTTTCACGAGAAATCACCCAGAGTATCAAAGGGATCACGGCGGCGGGGGTAGAGAGCGCAACGAAAATGTCCAACCCAACAATCGTAGCAAAAGAGCTCCAGAAAAGGAGAAGTATCGTGCCTATCAATATTAGAACGAAAGGAAGGACAAATGTTCTTCCAACAACGCCATGCTTTAGGACAATATATAGAATCGCACCCACATAGAGTACCAAAGATGCCGCGGTCACTAATCCACTAGATGCGTTAAGCCCACTGAGCCCGGTTCCTGCCTGAACTTTCACTGATCCCAATACGCTGATTCCCAGTTGCTGTAAGTCAGTCGGAGCTGGTGACACCTGCGAGACAATATTTACCGAAAATACGACCACAGCGAACTCTGTTACTAACGATGTCAGGAATACAGTGAGGTTAGGCGACTTGCGCATGCTGATCATGAACTCAAGAATTGAGTACGGTGTAATTATGACGAGCCCGCCTGCAATCCAAGATGTCAGAATATCTCCAATCAGCGTATTGAAAGCTGGATCTGCCGTGAAAATGTACCACACAATTATACCAACTAGTACAAAAGATTCTATTGAGAGTATTCCAATCTTGAATTGTCCCGCAATTCGCCTGAAACGTGGAACAAAGAATAGCAAGACTGCTCTAAGGAATAGTGTGTAAAAGATCGCAGATTCGACACTATTTGTCAACATCGATGTGACAGGAGGGAGGTAGGCAAGAAACGCAAGATAGAGTGCAAACAATGTTCCTCCACACGCGAAGACCAATGCATATAGCATCCAATCCCTTGTTTTGATCATCGTTCAAGCACCTTTGAGACCAGTGGCAGAATATCTTCAAGGCCTGAGTAGATAGTAGATCTATCACCAACAACAAGAGGCAGCGCGTTCTCATCCTGGATTAAGAGAGAAAGTTTCTTTGCAATTGGGTTTGCTCTGTTGAGATCCTCAAGCTCGAGTAGTCCTGTCACAATAATATCGGAGAGGACAGTGATTTGAGTCTGGCTAATGCTTTCCTTTTGAGTTGCAGGTTTGCTCAAGAAACTCATCAGACCGTCTCCGAGCTCGGAAATATTTGACACCAAGAAAGATTCGATTCCTCCAAGTTCTCGAGATGTACTCAAGATTTCAACAGAGCAACCCGCTGCGATGAGATTATTGCATAATCCCCCCACACCTTCGCAAACGAGGTCAGCAAACCTCAGTCTTGCTTCACCTTTGCGTGTCGCAATATCAAGAAGGCCGATTCTCACTATCTCAGGTATCGTCGCTTCACGTACTCTGACAATAAGTCTCTCATCAGGCATTCTTGCGATTTTCTTCCAAAGAAGATTTTTGGTCTCGGTGAAAGGTTGGTACTCCTCCAGAGAATATAGCTCGAGACTAGTCCCCTGAGATCTGGCAGATCTTTCCCCTATAGAAAGCTGGATAGGTTTCGTTGCTCGAACAGGCGCAAGAAGTGAAAGAGGCAGAGATTCCAATACAAACTGTGAATTAACTGTCTGGAACTCCTTCGAGAAAATGCCCAGAGCATCCCAAAGCTCAATTCTAATTCCTATTCCAGCAAACCGGCCCGCGTAGGGCGACTTTACTATGAGTTTTGCCACCCCTTCACTCAACTCCTGTGACTTTACTATGACCCCATCAGGCAGTTGAAATGAAGAAAGATGTACCGAGACCCATCTGCCTCTTTTGAACATCATTGAAATCGTTGCCTGGAATTCATCGCCTTTGAACCCACGCATCTCTTTGGGCTCAATCGTAATTGTTGTCTCCGTCATAGTCACTGACGCAAGTATTGCATATGAAATCAAGATTGCAATCGAGAGAGCAAATGCTAGGGCAATCATCGATTTGACGCCGAGCAGGGAGGAAATTACGGCGAGACCGATAGTAGCTTTGAGATAATCCCTGCCTTTCTTGGTCAGCTTCACCTTGGGGGTTTCACTACATCTAGTATCTGCTGGATGACTGTGCTTGGGTTCTTTACAATCCCTTTGAGAGTGGCGGTGCGATCCACTCTTATCCTGTGCGAAAGCACAAATGTTGCCAGTGACTGAATGTCTTCTGGCATCACGTAATCCCTTCCATTGAGTGCAGCATTTGCTCTTGCGCTGTGAACAAGCTGAACCATTGCCCTAGGGCTTGCTCCCAACCCTATTCGAAAGTCGTTTCTTGAGGCTTCGGCCAGTTGTGCAACGTAGTTCAGGATCTCTTCTGAAACTCTCACAGAGTCCACTTGCTTGAAGATCCCCTGAAGATCATTTGCTTGGATAACATTCTGCACTTGATTGACATCTATCTCTACCAAATTTCTCCTGATAATATCAGACTCCGTTGCTTTGTTCGGATACTCGAATGTGATCCGCATCATGAACCTATCAAGCTCGCTTTCTGGAAGGGGATAAACGCCCTCAAACTCTAGAGGATTCTGAGTTGCGATAACCATGAAAGGAAAAGGAAGTTTTGTCGTATGACCTTCGACTGTGACTTGAAGCTCCTGCATTGCTTCAAGAAGGCCGCTCTGAACTTTGGGTCCCGCTCGGTTTATCTCATCGGCCAGCAGTATGTTAGTGAAAATAGGCCCTTGCTTGAATTCAAATTCCCTATTCTTCATGTTGAAAATAAAACCCCCAATTATGTCAAGAGGCAACATGTCCGGAGTGAATTGAACGCGCTTGAATGAAAGATCTAGGCATTTTGAGAACGCTCTTGCTAGCAGTGTCTTCGATGTGCCCGGGACTCCTTCCAGCAGTACATGGCCTCTCGCAAGGAGAGACACGAGTAGAAGGTTTACTTCCAACTTTCTACCCACGACGACTTTTCCGACTTGTGCAATCACCTTTTCTCTTAGATCTTCTATCATTTTCTCTCACCCCTAGGAAGCATCATGGCTAACTTCACTATTGAGTCGATGCGAACATTGCCAGGGTCAACGCCTCCATACCTATACGCCTCGTATTTTTGCAGCACCCTTTCGACCACAATCCAATCAACATTCCCATGAATTGGTTTGATTTTTGCCATGGCCTCGTTCCAAGTGAATCCCTCTCGCAAATCTGGAAAAGCGCGCCTCAAACGTTTCTCAAGAAATTCGAAGGCTTCTCGCAAATTTGTCACTCGGAAAATACGAATTCGCCTACTCATGATGTACCCAGCAACTATCATAGCGTAAAGCGCGATGTTGAGCGCAACAAGCCCGAGGATGAGAGTGTTGTCAGGCAATCGGAGCTCCTCCTGTAGAATTTGATATTGAAATACTATAACTTGAATTGAAAGAGCTGAGCTCTACGTATCGAACTCCAGCAGTATAGATTGGAGACTGCGGCGTCAGCACAAACCACGTCGAGGCATTGCTTGAAGATTGGCCCATTGATGCAATCGATACCGGTACGGACTGAATTGTGGAAAATGTGGGACAGATTAGTAAACCGAAGCCTGGTCCCACAAGCGGCTGACATGGCGAATATCCATATGTCTGAAGATCCACTAACTGAGTAGAATTGATTTGAGGCACGGTTCCATTGATTTCAAGGTATATGCTATCGGATGGTAGAACCTGTCCAGACGAATCCCGGTCGACCAAATCATAAAATGATGCCATTTGTTGAATCTGTGTGACATTAAGGACAAAATGGGTTATTTCATTTGTAACAATTGATATCCTGACGGTAAGATTCGAATAATGAGAATTGAATTCCATGCTGTACACTCCCTGTGTAAGATTGGTTACTAGGTATCCATTAGCAGTCTGGTTAAAAAGTACGATTTTTTCTGGCCGCACTATTGTAGATATCGTGACATTCCCCCTAATTGGAATGGCATTATTGGACAGAGGGGCAATTATCGTCGCATTGTTAGTAACAAGATTGGAACTGCTGAAGAGGTTGGCTTGCACTATCAACTCACCAGTAGGTGGGGGAGTTGGATTGCTCGGACTACTCCTATTGCTCCCGAATTGCGATAAGAGTGGCCACGCGAGAGAATTCGCGCTTAATATTGCAAAAAGAGCAAACACTATCAAGATACCTGTTATTACAACAGCTGCTAGCTTTGCGTTGTTCGAAACCGACACTCTTCATACACCTTGGCTCAGAAGAAGGGTATCGTCATAGAAACGGATGTACTCGTGGAAGAACCATTTTTCAAATCTCTCCATCATCTGAAGTAGTTCACGCAACTTTATCCGTCTTCGAGCGAATTTCTTCTAGAGGTTTTGACTCATCCGATACAATCAATGGATCAGCGAAAATCCTCCTCTCCAAAACTAGATCTCTAGCCAACTTGATTTCATCCCACCTCTTATTGACTGACAAGACAGCTTCGACCCTGTTGTTGTCAAAATAGAACTGAAAGAATCCTTCTTTAGCATTCAACGATCCACGCTTGACGATCCTTGTCCTTCTTGTCAGATCCCCATAAGCAGTTATTTTCAGGTCGAACTGGTACGAGAAAAAATAAGGCAATTCACCAAACTGGTTTCTTTCACCAGCCATGTTTCCTCCCGCTATCTCCCCATGTTTTATCGCAACGTCATAATGTTCTACTCTAATGTATCGTTGAAAAACTGGGCTGTAGAAACGAGCAACGTCCCCGGCTGCATAGATTCCCTCTGCATTTGTTTCAAGATATTCGTTTACCACAATTCCCTTGTCCACCCTGAGACCAGCAATTTCAGCAAGTTCAGTGTTGGGCGCGATACCAATGCCTACCACAGCAAAATCAATTGGAACCCTTCTTCCATCTTTAAGCTCAACTGCCGATACATGATTATCCTCTTCGACGAAATTGGACACAGTTGCTTGTGTGATTACATTGACCCCCTTCTGGGAATAGTAGTTTCCAATCCAGCGACCGGTTTCTTCATCGATTGCCATATTGAGCAAGTACGGTTCCACTTCAATTATGCTCGTTTCAAGGCCTTTGCTTGCAAACGCTGCCGCAAGTTCACACCCTATGAATCCTCCGCCTATGACGGCAACTCTCTGGGATTTTGAAATTGCTTCTTTAATCCGCTCGCAGTCCTCAACAGTCCTCAGATAGTAAATCCCCCTCAAATCCGATCCGGGCAGTAGTATTTTCTTTGCTCTCCCGCCTGTTGACAAGAGGAGGCGGTTGAATGAAAATTTCCTATCATCGTCGAGTTTTACTGTTCTATCTTGGATGTCGAGATTGAGCGCATCATGGCCTTGGATTAATTCTATCTTGTTTTCATCGTAGAAATCCTTCCTCTTGAAAAAAAGTCTTTCACGCTGAACTTTGTCCATGAGATAGGCCTTTGAAAGCGGCACCCTGTCGTAGGGCAGATGTTTTTCACTGGTGACAAGCACAACCCTGCCGACCAAATCCTTCTTTCTGATGGCGCCAGCAGCATGTCCACCAGCAAGGCCTCCACCCACAATGAGATAGTCGACCTTCTCTGGCATAGTTCTGGATAAGAAAGTATCTTGTTTTTGGGTATTGCTACCATATTCATCCTGAATTTAGAACCATTTGATGTAGGAAATGGAGGCCCAGGCGACTATATCATAGCGTTTATCTCGGCTTTCAACTTTAGCCTTGATCTGACAGAGAATTGAATGATGCGCACCAAATCAAGTTGAAAGTACCTTTCGGCGACATTGACATGATGGGTCATGTGAATAATGCTCGCTATCTCACATATTTTGAAACGGCCAGAACCGAATACATGTTTGCATCATTCGGACGATATGATCCAAAGGAGATGGGAGTGATCATCGCGCATGTCGAGATAGACTACAGGTCGCCTGCAAAATGGAATGATGAATTGACAATCAGAATCAGACCGTCTTCTGTAGGGACGAAGAGTTGGGTTTACGAATACGAGGTAATCAACGAAAAGGATGGAAACCGCTTGGTTGCTGAGGGAAAAACAGTGCAAGTGGCATTCAACTATGCCACAGGAACCACGATTCCATTGTCGGATAGTGTAAAGGCAGTCCTCCGAAAACAAATTGATGAGACTAAGGACTGACGCATCATTCTCTGTAATGACTCTATAATTGAAAGATCTCCTCATAGCTCGCTTTCAAAATCTATAGCAACATTCTCCGAGTCATGCCACCCCACACTCATCAGGATTTGCCTGTTCATTCTGCTCTGGCTGACAAGCGGAAAGAGTTTGAAATCTTGAGAGATCTTTTCTGCAAATTCTAGCATCTCCTGGTGGGTTGGGGCATACTGAAACGCAAACTTGTACATTTCAGAGTTGCTGTCCAAGTGATCAGATGCTCCAAGTCTTTGTGATATCCTAGGAGCATTACCAGTGATTGAGAACCCTTTCAATTCTAAGAAACTCGGGTTTGCATTCTTTATACTTTCTCTGTACAGTTCTGGCTTGATCATATTGACTCCCCTAACGCTTGTGATCCTCACGACCGTCCTGCAATCAAGCGATGATAGAAGACCGAGTGTTTTGTTAAGACGTTCCCAATGGTCTGCATGAACTGGAAAATATGGCTTGACTGATGAACACACTTTGAGGTATGTCTCCTTGTCAGGGGCAGCCATTGTTACATACAACTGGGTTGGAAGATTGCTAGACTCCTTCATCTCAAGGATTCGCTCTGGAAAGGTTCCATTTGTCACAACAAAAGTCGAGATGCCTCTCTTTCTAAATTCGGAAATCAATTCGCCAAGCCTAGCGTACATTGTGGGTTCCCCATCGTATGAGATCGCAACATGTTTTGGCTCTGCTGCCTCAAGGTGAACCTTGATTATCTCTTTTCTTGAAGCAACAAATTTCTCAACAACGTCTACACCGCCCTGTTCGGAGAGAGCTTCTGAAGCTACATCCGCCCTCAATGCAAAGGCCTTCCGTCTTTTCTGAACTATAACATCTGAATTCTTGAGATCGATTAGCGCATCATCCACTTTCTGTCTAGAAGTATTGCATTTTTCTCCAAGCTCTTTGACAGAAGATTCACCATGGCTCAAGGCGCAAACAATCTTGACCATGAGATCGTAATTTTCTAAGGAGCTAGGCAGACTGCTTTCAATTAATTCAATCTGAGTTTGTATGAGCTCTTCTGCTATCTCGGTTGGTGCATCCAGTTTCTCAAAACTATGTTGCCTTCCTTCAACATCTCTCCAACAAAAAGAGCAGGCAATGTTGCATCCTCTAAATGAGGTTGATTGGATGCACTGGTGACTATCAATTCCAAAGTTGTGCTTATAGCATTGACGTCGTCCGCCAGTCCGAAGGCTCTGAGCTGTCCAGTAGCATGGTTTGTACGCCGCATGTTTGTACTTTCCTATTAGAATGGGCTTTGCTTCGTCAATTTGCATGAGTACAATCAACACCCGCGGGACGTGTTTTGATATCGGCGTCGCGCGCGCCGTTATTACCATTTCCTTGCAAGAATGTGTATGCAAAGAAAGAATGAGTGTTCTTTGTACTCTATTGGTCAGCTAACAATCTGTACTATGCGAGCCAATAAGCGTGAACCAGTTTCTTCCACGTCGGAACTTGTTGCGGGCTTCATGATTGAACTTCCCTTTCATTCTTTGTGGATACTTTGCTCCTTAAGCAGGATCACTATGTACTCCAGTGTGAAAAGGGGGGAGGGGGGGGTTCGACCATGAAATGGAGGAGAGTCCAAAACCATTGCCTTCACTTCTACTTATGACATTCCCCTTTTTCAGAAGCTGAAATGAGGCCTAGATCACAGCGTGTGTGCTACAAAGCATCAAAATTCATTGCAAACTATGTGCTCTATACAGATCTTGATTTCTTTCAAATTCAGGTTTCGGGTTTAACCACCAAAGGTAGATAGCGTTGCTCTTCACAATCTTGGGGACCTCTGCGATTGTTTCGATCTTTTAGGCCTTCACTCAGGGAATCAGACTTGGCTTATGGAATTTGTTCTTCGCATGACATATTCACTTCGAAGATAGGCAACTCCCTTGAGAAATTCAGTCTCACATTTGCAAAAAACTGGGTGTTCTTGAATCATTGGGCAAAGAACGTGTGTATCAAAGAGAGAAGGTTCGACTTTCTCCTATTCCCAAGGGGTGCGCAATGTATTTCTGATGTCTCCTTCCAGATGTCGCGCATAATGACTGAAGATTTTCCAAGAGTGGGTTTCATAGGACTGGGACTGATGGGAAGACCAATGGCCTCAAACATAATGCGAAAAGGCCACAGAGTGACCGTTTTCAATAGAAGCAAGGGAGCAATCGACGAACTAGTCGCGAAGGGAGCAAACTCTGCAAGTTCCCCAATGGAAGTCGCCAAGGAGTCTGACATTGTAATAGATATGGTGACTGATGCTCCAGACGTTCAAGATGTAATTCTTGGAAAGGGCGGAGTTATTGAGGCCTCGCACAAGGGACTGATAGTCCTTGATATGAGCACCAACTCGCCTGATGTTGCTACTGCGGTTTCTTCTGTCTTGATAAAGAAGGGAGTAGAATTCTTGGATGCGCCGGTGACCGGAGGGGACAAGGGAGCAAGAGAGGGCACTCTCACAATCATGGTTGGTGGAAAGAAAGAGGTCTTCGAGAAATGCCTTCCAATATTCCAATGCATGGGAAAGGAAATCGTGTATATGGGCGATACTGGTTCTGGTCAGGCAACCAAACTATGCAATCAAGTCGCAGTGTCGCTTCACACTCTGGCGACCTGCGAATCTCTGTTGCTAGGGAAAGCCACTGGATTGAAACTAGATTCCTTGCTCAAGGTATTGACAAGCGGCGCTGCAAGCTCTTGGAATCTAGCTAATCTGGGACCAAAGATTTTTTCAAGAGATTTTGAGCCTGGATTCAAAGCTGCTCACTTGCACAAAGATCTCAAATATGTAATGCGCCTCACAGAGACGCACAAACTCGCCCTGCCAGGAAGCGGTATAGTCTATCAGCTGTTCAATTCAGTTCTAGCAGAAAACTATGGCGAAAAGGGCACGCAGGTGCTCGCGAGGATTTTAGAGAAACTATCTGAGCGAGAAATCAAGTAGAGCCGCTACGAATTTACTTTTTGAGCCATTCTCTGACAAGTTCTAGGCTTGTTGTTATTTTTGCACCATAGATTGATTTTAGATATTCAAGGCCTTCATCTTGCGACTTTTGTGAAAGCGCCTCCACACAATCGCTTGGAATCTTCACCTTATAACCCAGCATGAATGCATCCGCCGCACTGTGTCTCACGCATATTTCAGTGAGCAACCCAACTATTACAACTGAATCAATATGAAGGTCGCGGAGCAGAAGATCTAATCCCGTCCCTTGGAAAGAGCTGTAGACTCGCTTTTCGAAAACATAGTCCTTCTTTGTTGGCTTGAGAGCCCTAACTATTTGAGCCTCTTTCGTTCCTTTCATCGCATGAGGCCCCCACACCTTGATCTCTGGATCGCTTGCGAGGTGAGCGTCGCAAACATAGATAACAGGAACTTTCGCTTTCCTTGCGGCGGAGATCAAACCTTTCGTGGGTTGGATTATTTTTCTAGCTCTCTCCGAGCTGATCTTGCCGTAGACGAACTCCTCCAATATGTCGTCGACGACTAGTGCGTCCAATTCAAAATCAAGTTTCAGGAATAAGTAGTATTAAACATTGAGTGTCCTTAAGCTTTCTTCCTTGAGTTCCTTCCTATTTTCGACGGCCACCAGTTGAATCTCTCCGCAATAGCCATGAGTGCGGGCACGAAGAACAGGATAACTACTGACACATCAATTACCACGGCTGCCGCGACGGCGAGACTTATCTCTTGGAGCATCGCTATGCCTGTCACAAGTAGAGATCCAAAGACGCTTGACAGAACTAGCCCAAGGCCGAAAATTGTCACCCAGACCTTTGTAGTTGCAGTTTTTATTGCGTCATTGTCAGATTTGCCATTCAATACCTCTTCCCTTATTCTAGTGACAAAGAATATGTCGTAATCTATGCCCACGCCTAACATAGTCACGACCACGAAGAGCGGCGCAAAGTTGAGTATCGGCAGGCTTAGTATATGGTAGAAAGTCACTGAGAGCAGAGCGAGTGCAAAAGCCACGCTGCAAAGGATTGTAAATACTAGTCTAAGCGGAGTGAACGCAGACCGAAGCTGTAAAAACAGAATGACATAGACCGCTGCTGCTAATATGATTACAACTTGAGGCAGGATTCCATTTATGAACGATTGGCTATCGTATGTTCCTTGAGTCGCTCCTCCGTAGTAGACCTGCGTGTTTGGTTGCAAAGAAAGAGAGTTCACTTTCAATTCCACTTGCAGGAGCGAACTGACTGCTTCAGCGCTTTCGGATGAGCTCGAAAGGCCAACGGATATCAAAGCGGTCTTGTTGTCTTTTCCAATTTGCGAGGTCACGCCGCTCAAATACTGCGAGTACAAAGGCTCTGACATGGTCTCGATAGAAGAGTAATTGAACGGCGATCCATACGGGCGGGTTGGACTGGTTACGCTTACCACCCCTGAAGAGCCTACCGCAGTCGATGATATCAATTCGATTTCGTTTAAGAGCGTCTGGTTGAACTGATTATTGCCATAGACTATCGGTGTTGGAGTGGTCACTAGTATTATTGTCGGGGCGATAGTGCTACTACCCAAGCTATTTGTGATCACCGTCAGACCTTGATTACTTTGGAAATTTGGAATGAGTTTGAGGAGATCTACTCCTGTTGGTGTGCTTGCTGTGGCATAAACCGCTCCCGCAGCAAAAAGAGTGATCACAGCTGCGACAAGCACTTTGCGCCTTATTGTTTTTTCTGAAATTCTCTCCAAAATACTTGGCTTTGCTTGATATCCTCTAGTGCGAAGTCTTGGCCAGAATAGCTTGTCACCTAAAGAGAGTTCGAGCGAAGGTAGCAGTGTCATAGAGGCAAGAAGTAATATCGAGACACCAAGAGCTATAGCAGTGCCGACATCACTGAAAAGCGGAACATTCGCTACTGCCATGACTACGTATGCGACTATTACAGTTATCCCAGCTGTGATCACTGCTTCGCCAGCCCATCTCACCGAAGTTGCAACACTTTCTTCCTTCGATTTGCCATTAGTTCTTTCTTCCTTGGTTCTCCTTAGCTGAAGGACGGAATAGTCGACTGCAAGCCCTAGCATCAGTAGTGTAGTCAAAGTCGGTGTCAGAAAGGTGATCTGGCCGTGACCTATCTCCACTATTCCCAAGTAAATTGCTGAATATGCGATAGCAATCGAGAGGCCTCCTATTAGGAGCGGAATTAATGCCGCAAGCGGGGCGAAGAAGAGTAGCCCTACAATCACAATCGAAACAATCACTCCTGGAATCACAGTTACACCAAGTGCGGGTGTGAACACATCTTGCACATCCTGCGTGAGTACGGCTGAGCCTGTGATGAAGGTCGTGGAGAGAGTGGAAATGTCCGAGCCCTTGACACCACTTCTGAATCCTGCTATTGTCTTTGAATCTGGTGGTGAAGAAAAGTTGAACAGTACAATCATTGTTTTGTTGTCCGCGCTCACAAAGTTCTTTGTCAGGGATTTCGAAAGTACAAGTGGATAATCAGAGTAACTCTGCGTCGAAACGAGATTTTGAAGTGCAACTTTGATCTGATTGTTCGATGTTGTGTTTGTGAATCCCGAAAGTAACGTTGAAAGAGAAGTTGCATTAATGGTGAATAGTGGGGAATTTGCAAAAGAGGTTGCAGTGGCGTTAGAAAAGAACTTGCTAGCTAGACTCCACACACTGGTTGAGCTAGGGAAAGAACCAAGATTGTAGATTTGCAGAACAAAGTCCCTTGGAGCCACGCCCAAGAAAGAGGCAAAATTACTCGGTAGACTGTTGGCTATTGTATCTATTGTGAGATTGGTTATAGAACTCTCGAGTGTCCATGTGCTGACATTCAGTCCCAGCCATGTCGTGCTGACAAGTTGTTTAGTCTGATTATCTGATGCACTCTTGCCTAGTCCTTTCAAGAAAAGAGGAACGGTTGAATTGATAGATGCTTGTTCTCTTAAGATGGCGATATTATACTTTGGAAGGCCGAGGTTGGAATTGTTCCACACACCAAAGAATGCGTTGTAGTATCCAAGCGATTGTGCGTTGTTTCCTAGTTGAGAAAGCATTGCACTATTTGCTTCGTTGTTTGCGCACGAATCATTCCCTAAGCATGGCGAAGTCGAAAGTGAACTGTTCCAAATTAAGAGGAAGCCTGCGGGTATGCCGTAAACCAGTTGGGAAGTCTGATTGATTCCATTTTGAAGCTGGTATAGATTCGAATTTAGTGAAGTGATGTTAGCGCCGAGCTGGGATGTCTGAACAATGAAACTAGGCACTGTCGAATTGAGAAGATCGTATTCAGTCGAGTAAATGCTCGACATACCAGTATAGTTGACTTCGTTTGGATCAGAGCGGATAGTCTGATTCAAAGCCAGTAAGGAGCTCTTTATCGCATCAGAGTAAACACTCGACCCAGAGGTTTGAATTACTAAGAGAATGCTGTTGTCGCCCGAATTGTTTGAGGAAGGGAATTCAGAGTTGAGTATGTTTTGCGCTGTCTGGGACTCTGTGCTCTTAGGCCCCCCCAAATTTGTGTTTCCTATGTTATACGAAACGGCGGAGAAGAAGCTTGGAATGAAAGTGACCGATATTATGAGGGCTACGACCCACGCGACTATTATCCATCGATGGCGCTTTCTGATGAAAGAATTGAATGTGTCGAAGCGCGACCCTGACAATACTGATTTCTCCTCTATGAATTCTCGAAATTCCAAGCGTCATTATGTTGAACGAAAGAATAAGCTGCGTTTCTTAAATGCAACAAAAGGGCTGAAATTTTGCATATAAGATTTCCGTGAACCGCGGGAATAAATGACGCTCGTGTCAGCGCGATACTAGATACAACTATTCCTAATCTCTTGGATTGGTAACAAGCAATAACTATTTGACGCGCTTTTTTAGATCTATTATTTTGCATACTGTTAATTCATCTTCTTGCCGACTCTTTAGGGCTCAATCTACTGATCCAGGCAAGCCGAAAATCTATCCTATCCAAAGCAAGTCTAGACTCGCATTGGACTTGGTGTGCGTAGCGCTTCTAGTGTTTCTCCCGCCATTGATATTCGAAGAATACACTTACTATCTCTATTCTATACGTAGCTCGCAATTCTTCAATTTCTCCGGAGAAAGAGTTTGGTTTGACATCATCTGGTTCGCGTTATCTGGTCTGATCAGCGTGCTCATTATTGGAAGAAAAAGATGGATAGCTGTCATCCCTTCCCTAGTTTCCGCAGCTTTTTTCACAATCTTCGTCTACGCTCAGCCATTTTGCTTCCAGAGCGAATGCTACATTAGTTCCACGGATGGTTTGGGGCCCTTACGCGATTTCCTTCTATTCGCTTCACTCGGGTTTGTCACTTCGAACGCAGCGCTTTCGAACAATCTGTTTGATTCTCTTGGAAAGAATACGAAACTCGCTATTCCATACACACTTCTAGTTACAGGGCTTTTTGGCTATGCTCTGAGTTTTTTCCCGCTCCTGCACATATTCGCAGGAGTTAGCGCACCGTATCCATTGAATTACCTGCAGTGGTTCATCGCAGTTGGACCGCCTGCCTTCTTAGGGTCACTTTGGGCAGCTGAAAGAGGTCCCAAATTCGGAAGCTGGTTCAAGTTCTGTTCTGGCATGTCTGGGGTTTCACTTGGATTGATACTAGCAATCGATGTCCCGTGTGCGGTATGTTCCGGATATAACATGACCATCGGTTCACTTCTCCTAGTCGGCTCGCTATTTTCCCTTTATGGGCACTGGGCTTGGATGGAGACATGAACTTGTAACAACAATGAGATCAGATGGAAGAAGTCGGAGAATCGGGATCCTCATGTGGGTGACAATAATCATTGTCATTATGGTTCTCTGGGGAATGTTTCTAATACCGAATTATGAAATGTCAATTGTGAGCAATGTAGGGAATGTTGCGTACACTTCATTCTCCCCACTAGAAATAGGGCATTCTTTCGTATATGGTGGAGGATATCTAGCCATTCCGCATGTAGGCACGGAAGCCGTTGGAGTGACAGTGAGTTTCTAGAATACTAGTATTTTCTCAAGCAAGTCCAACTTCTTAGCGGCCGGAGTTGGAGATCAATCTCCAAATTGTTGCAAGGATGGACTTGATCTCGCATACCGAGCCGACGCAGTGCTTTTCAGCAATGGAACCGAGGCACTTTTGGCAAGAGTATGGTGGGCATGCGATGAGAATATAGCGTGCTCTGGATACAGCTGGCAACAACTCCTGCACTATGGTTCAGTGCAATTGCCACAAAACACCCTTTCGAATTTTGTTGAGCTAGAGATGAATTGGACTGCTTTCGGCAATATTCAATGGCTTTACCGTGTGCATATGAGCAATGGAAGCACAAGTCCATGGAGAACATACAGCGTATTTGTTCCTCCAACGATTCAAAATCATTATTTTAACGCGGGCATGTACTATGTTGGAGAAGGAAACCATCCAACAGGATATGCGTACTTCTATCAGTTTGGCGTTTCGAGTGCATATACGATAAAAAGCAATAGATGGAATGTCGTGATGCAATGTCCTAAACTTGTGATTAATGGCAGCTGGGCTTGCCTTCCCAAAGCTGCTTTCATCTCTGGTGCTCATTCATTCTGGAAAGTGCTTTACACGTTCGGGGAAAGTTATACTGGGCTTTCATTTAGGTATCTCGGGAACTACACGGTGGATCTGTATTACTCGGGCTCTAGCCCACGAGATGCCACCGCTCTCTGGTAACGTAACCTTATAACAAATGATGTCTTTCCAAAGGTGAAGGCGCCCACTTTGCAAGAAGAACAGTCAAATATCTCTCTTGAAAATATCAAAGATGCCGCAAGGCGAATAGCAGGCTACGCATTCAGAACACCAACATACAAATCGTTCTCTGTTGAAAATGCTTGGCTCAAATTGGAGTGCTACCAACCTGTAAGATCTTTCAAAATCCGTGGCGCTTCAAACAAGATTCTTTCAATCAAAGAGTCTGAGCGGAAACAAAGAGGGGTAATCACGGCGTCCTCGGGGAATCACGGCCTTGCAGTGGCATACATGGCGAATAGACTTGGCATCAAGGCGACCATAGTATTACCAGAGACTGTTATCCCAGACAAACTCGAGATGATTAAATCGCTTGGCGCAGTCCCAGTGCTCTTCGGCCGCCAGCAAGACGAGAGAGCAAAGAAAGCTGAGGAAATTTCGAGGGATCAAGGGCAGATGATAATCCAGCCGTTCAATGACCATGAAATCGTGGCAGGCCAGGGAACGTGTGGACTGGAGATAATCGATGATGTTCCAAAAGTCGAGGAGGTATTCGTTCCAATCGGAGGAGGAGGACTCATCTCTGGAGTCGCTGCAGCAATAAAACTGAACGAAAAGACAAGGCAAGTGAAAGTGATTGGAGTCCAACCCGAGGGCTCCCCCTCAATGTACGAATCTTGGAGGAAGGGAGAGCTTTCAAGCATCCCCCAAAGCAAGACCATAGCCGATGGACTTTCAGTTAGGAGGCCTGGCGAGATTACTTTTTCCATCGTGAAACACTTTGTGGATGAAATAATGCTTGTAAGTGATGATGAAATAATGAGAGCTACATACCAGTTGCTGAGAAAAGAACACGTACTCTCCGAACCATCTGGTGCGGCCGCCCTGGCAGGGTTATTGAAATCGAGAAGAAATGGTCAAGCTCTAGCTTCAGTTGCAATAGTTTCTGGAGGGAACATTTCACAAGAAGTGCTATCCAGATTGCTATCTGAGTTCAAGTGATACCAAAGCACATATTCGGAGTACGCTGTAGCTTGGGCAAGTTCGCTCACATTTCTGACTGCCACATTGGAGCATGGAGGGAACCACATCTCAGAAATCTCAATGATCTTGCCTTCTCGAAAGCAATCGACCTGTGTATCAATAATGATGTTGATTTCGTTGTTATCTCTGGCGATATTTTCGATATCGGCATTCCCGAGATGTCTTCCGTCAAATCCGCAGTGAAAAAACTCAGAGAGCTTGCCGATCACCGAATAAACACCTACGTAGTGTATGGCAGTCATGATTACAGCCCGACCACAGTGTCGATGGTGGAAATCCTGACCTCCGCAGGGCTTTTCACAAATGTTGGAGAGTTTGAGGAATCAAGGGACGAGTCTTCGAAGAAGAAAATTGTCTTAAGATCTGTTGAGGATAAGAAGACCGACGTAGTGCTTGCTGGACTTCCAGCTAGGAGAATGGGCCTTGAGAAGTCGTTTTACGAGCAGCTTGAAAGAAAGTCTTCCCGCCAATCGAAATACTCTGTCTTTTTGTTTCATGCAAGCATAAGCGAGCTTCAATCATTGAATATTCCAATAGAACAGAACATCTCTATGCAGGAACTTCCAAAGGGCTTTGCCTACTATGCTGGAGGACACTTGCACAAGAGGCTCTCTGGAGAGCTTGACGGCTCTCCCGTGGTCTATCCAGGGCCACTCTTCGGGACAAGTGTCACTGATCTTGAAGTCTGTGCTAAAGGAGAGAGAAGAGGCTTTGCAATTGTCGAGTTCGATGGAATCAAAACTACAAAGGTTGATTTCGTAGATCTACCTACCCCGAAAATATTTGCAAAAACGTTTTCTGCCACGGATAAGAGCTCAGAACAGGTTGCTAAGGAAATCTCGGAGTTTGTGTCGAAAGACTCCCTACACGTGGTAGACTCAATAGTCCTGCTCCGCGTTAGAGGTGTTCTGTCATCAGGCAAGCCGTCGGATATTGAATGGTTCAGATACCGTGCAACCCTCTTGAAAAGAGGAGCACTCGTAGTCAATATCAACAGGATTGGAGTAGTAACGAAAGAATCCAAGAGGGTCGCACTGCTTGGAACAACAGACAAGGGAGTAATAGAATCAAAGCTCATTCAGGAGCATGTTTTAAGCTACAAACCGCAGTCCAAGGAGCTTGCTTTCCTTTCTTCGAACGAAGGTGTTTTGAAAGCCTTCGCCTTGTTGCATGCTCTAAAGATCGAGAAAAAGGAAGAGGAGACAAAGCAATCATTTGAGAAAAGGGTGCTGAAAGAGGCTTCGCAAAAACTTGGAGTCGAATTGGAGGAAGACGCGAGCTAGTTGCTACTCAAGAGGCTCAAATTACAGAATTTCCGAAGCTACGGGGACGAGCCGACGGTTGTTGAATTTGGCCAAGGCCTGTTACTTTTCGAAGGAGAAATCGGATCTGGTAAGTCCTCTATACTCTACGCCGTAGAATTTGCCCTATTCGGTCTCGGAGAACTTGATTCAAAGTTCCTGATCAGGAGCTCTGCAAGCTCAGCAAGAGTTGAGCTCGAGTTTGAGGTTGCTGGCCGAGAATACAAGGTCACAAGAACCATTGAGAAGAAGAAAGGAAGCCGTGGAAGACAGATCCAGACAAAAGGATGGATAGAAGAGCCTGACGGAAAGGAGACTGAATATCCGCCCACTGAATTGAGATCCAGAATCCTCCAGATACTGAATTTTCGGGAGAAGCAAGGGAGCAAAGCCTCATCCAGGATCTACCGCTTTGCGATTTTCACTCCACAAGAGCTGATGAAGGAGGTACTTTCGCAATCCGCTGAAGAAAGAATCGACACGTTGCGCCGAGCGTTTGGAGTTGAAGATTACAGTTTTGCGATCTCGAACACCGATCTTGTCGTAAAGCGCCTCAACGACCAAAGCAAGATCTACAGAAAACTCTCAGAGGGAGTTGAGGAAGCACAATCATCTTTAGTAGAGACTAGGGGCAGTCTTTCCTCAAATCAGCAATCACTTGCCGAGGAGAGAACGAAACTCGCCGAGTTTGATGACAGAATAAGTGAATCAAGATCGTCTATTGAAAAGCTCGAGCTTGAAAGCAAGAAAGTTGCTCAACTTGAGACACTGATTCCAGAACTTGAGAGGGGCCTACGTGCCAGTCAATCACGGCTTCTGGAAGCTAAGAAAGAACTCGAAAAGCAAGCGCAGTTTCTCCGAGAGGTAGAAACGGCCGAGCGGAAACTATCCATCCTTCGATTCGAATATGAGAATTATGCAAAGTACAGGGAAACATTGAGAGAGTTAGAGGGGCTGCGACAAGAGATGTTTTCTATTCAAAATAGGATTTCGGCGCTGGAAGCGAGCATTTCATCAAATGAGAAAAGTATCAAAGAACAGATCGAATCTCTGAAGGGAGAGCAGTCCACACTCAGTGAAAGAGTCTCATCATATAGCGAGCATGAACTGTCGGTCTCCGCATTAGAGCAATCAGCAAAAGCTCTGAAGGAAAAGATCGCAGAGCTCCCAAGAGTCCAAAGTGAGATTTCCGAGGCCAGTTCTGAAATGAGAGCCCTATCAGCTATGCTCGATTCAAGGGAATCTGAACAAGGCCAAACAAAAGAAAAGCTTGGAAGGCTCGGTGATCTTGCAGGAGAATCATTGTGTCCACTTTGCGGTCAGAGACTCGACCCACAACACCTAGAAAAAGTCAGAGGGGAATTTGAGCAGAGTATCGACTTGCTCGACAGAGAGATTGGAGAATCAAGACGCAAAATTGCTCTGCTCAGAGAAAAGGCAAGGAAACTTGAAGATCAAAACGAAAAGTTGTTGGAAGCGCAAAGACGATTTGAGGAAATAGAAGGAGAGATTTCAGAGTCTCGGCAGATCTTAAGGCTCAAGGAGGAAGCAATGCAGCATCTGGAGCAGCTCCGAATGCAGACGGCTAAGCTCGTCTCGAAACTTGAGAGAAGGGAATTTGCTCTTGAGGAGATGGGAGAATTGAGAGAAGCAGTCGCGAGAAAGGAGACTCTTTCAAAACCTCTGAGTGAGTACTCAAAGCTTGAAGCATTCATACGCAAATTCGAAGACTCTGGAATGCTGAAATCATTCCAAAGCGCCGAAATGACCGCTTCGAGAAAGCAAGATGCAATCAATGCAATTTCAGCTCTAAACGATAAGTTGGCATTGCTTGAGAGGGAGGTCTCTCAAAGAGCCTCAGAACTCGAGGATAAGAGAAAGGAGCTGGAAGAAAGCCAGCCCGCAATGCTCAGGTTCGCCAAGGCGAAAAGAGAACTTGATGGGCTCCAGGATCTGCGCTCCGAAATCAAAGAGAGTATCGCGGGGCTTTCAGAACGGACCACTTCGGAAAGTAAGGAGATACAAAGGCTTGAAGATGAGATAAAAAAGTTCAGGGAAAGCGAAGCTAAAGCCTCAGTCTACAAAGGAGTCTCGAACTGGCTTGAAGAGCACTTTCTCCCAGCGGTCTCTGAGATTGAGAGCTATGTCTTTGCTTCGATAAACGAGGATTTTAACGAGCTCTTGCGGCGTTTTTTCTCAATTCTTGTGGAAGAAGGCGAGCTCACCGCAACGATCGATGACAATTTCTCTCCTGTGATAGAGCAAGGAGGATACGAGCTTGACGTCCAGAGCCTTTCTGGAGGGGAGCGAACTGCAGTAGCACTCGCCTACAGACTAGCATTGAACTACATGGTAAAGCGAGCAAACGAGGCCATGCAAGCAAACCTGTTGATTCTGGACGAACCTACAGAAGGATTCAGCAAGGAGCAGATATACAGACTGCGAAATGTGCTAGAGGAATTGGACTGCGAGCAAGTGATCATCGTCTCACATGAGAGAGACCTTGAGGCGATGGTGAATCGCGTCTACAGGGTGGAGAAAATCAACGGCGTATCTGTAGTCTCAGTGGCAAGCTAGCTGATTCTGTTTGCTTCTTGGTCTATCTTTGAGACTGCTGAGTATACACACGCACAAATTTGCCTAACTTTTTCGTAAAGAGGCGAGACATCCTTTGAGATCCACTCGGATTGTACTTCGATCTCTTTCATGGCACTTCCTTTCTTCACAATATCTGAAAATTCGTTCTTCAATTCCCCGGCAACTGACTCTGAGCTGATCTCGCGGATCAGGTCTATGTAGAGGTCGATACTTTCGAGAATCGTTCCAAGATAGTTGTTCCCGAGCCTCTGAAAATTTTGATAGTCAGAGCTTTTTTGCGCCACATCGAGCTCCTTCGCAAGCTCCTGTCTTCTCGTGTCAAGGATTGCAAGTCTCTTTCCTATCGCATCCATTTTGTCAGCCTTTGATTCCTTTGGCTTTTCAGCGAGACTCGGGACGATCTTTGGAGGATCTTCTTCCCGAGTTCCGTGCCTTGTCCTCACCTTTGAACCCTTCTTTTCTGCCATGGATGCTGTCCAGACTCTACTCTTTTCTTACATTAAGTTATTGCTTTCTCCTACTCGCCAGACACAAACCTGCAGGCAAGAACTATCTTGGTGTGTACTTGTGTCTTCGTAGATCTGACATGTCGGAGACTTCCCGGACCACTCCCTGCTCAATGAGGTAGCTAAGGGCGGCTTGAAGTGTTCTTTTTGGGAGACCTGACTTTTGAATAAGGGTAGGCTGATCAATTGGATGTTCTGTCCTGATCAAGTGGTACACAAACTTCACAGCTGGAGAACCTTCGACATTTCTGACAGACGGTGAAAGCCCAAGAGTCTCAGTCGTCAAGCCGAGCCTTTGCATCTCAAGCTCCATAACATCATCCAGAGGAAGTCCAGCTACATTCACTCCTGGACCGAATTCCAAGATCAGATCAATCCTCTGCATTTTGATTGGCGCCTCGAATATGAGATTGGGCGGACCAAACCTCCCCACGAGCTCGTTGAGCATGTCCCAAGAAATGTTCCCGTCCGAATCATATATCCCAATGCCTCGTCCTTCGCCAGCTTCAATTAACACTTTGCTAGTTTTGAAATCGAACGCCTCTTCGATCTTTGATATAAGATAGGATGTCGAAGGAGGGTTCCTGCTATCTTTCTTCCCAACCTCGAAAATGTATTCCATCGAGAGAGATGATATCCTGTGCACAATGTCCCCTTTGAGTTCCTTAGAAATGTCCATCGCAGATTCGCTGACTTCAACAGTGTCAAACCCCAGCGTTTTGAGCCTCTCTAGGACCTGTGAAAGAATGCCTTTCTTTATTGCAACTTGTAGCAGTGTTCCCCCACTCATCACCTTGATCCCAATATCATGATAGATTCTGATCCTCTCAAGAAGGATGGATCTATCAAGAATTAGTGGTAGACTCAACCCTATCTTGGCATAATCAATCGATTCCGCAATGTGTCCAAGGAATCCCTTCTCAACATGTCCCACAGTATCTGATACGATCGTAAGGCCTTTGTCTCTGGGCTTTCCCTCCCTACCTGCCAAAGGCATAGAGAATCCTTCATCGCTCAATTTTTGCAATAGATGCAGATATTGCGCACGCTCTTAAGTTTATTTGAACTCAGACGGGAAAGCCTACGCCTTATGGCTCGAATTAGATGCAAAGAACGCGATCATGGAACTGGTGCTTCTTTGTCAAGCTTCTCCTCGGCGGCCTCTTTCATACGCTCAAGCGCCCCAATTGCACCTTTCGCTGTGTGCTTCCTGAGCCAAGGTGTCAGGAGCCAAAATATTCCTGTGAAATGGGCGTCCCAAGAAACCTTAACCCTTTGTCGATTCTCGGTTAAAGACTCGATTGAGATAGTCTTTGTGCCCTCTGTAAGGCCTTTGAGATATTCTATTTCAACAGAGTCTTTCGGATGGAGAAGCGCTTTTTGTAAAATCTTGTGATTTCTGAAATTCTGTGTTATCTCTCTGTTGATGACGTTGCCTTCCCTGGATATATTTCTCACATCCTTCGTTCCGTACCAGTATTCGTACTCATTGTCAAGATCAGATATGATTTCCCATACTCTGTCTCGGGGCGCTTTGATCTCAATTGAATGGTCTATCTTTGGCAAGGCTCCTTCCAAGTAATTTTCTCATTGAGAAAATCCTTTCGCTTCTGATCATTCTCATTGCGCTTGGATTAGCTCTCCTTTTTAATGCAGATCTATTCATTCCTGAAAGCGAAAGCGGCATTTGCCAACCAGACTTTGGATAGACGTGCTTACGCCTAAGCAAGCCATGTTTACAAAGGCTATGGTCGAAAGGGCACCGTCCAAGTTCAAGATCACAGTCACGACAAGAAATTACTCGGAACTGAACAAATTCATGCTGCAGATCAAACTACCTCACATCATTTTCGGAAGGCACGGCGGCGGGGAATTATTCGAGAAGCTCAGGGCGAGTGTCGAGCGCGAGAAGGAGCTTACTTCGTTTGTAGCAAACAATCATTTTGATTTTTCCTTTTCCTTCATTTCTCCCGAAGCGGCGAGAATAAGTTTTGGAATTGGCACAAAACACTTCATTTGCAGCGATTCACCGCATGCATCTGCGCCGGCGAGGCTTGCTGTGCCTCTGGCAGCACAATTATTTTCTCCATTTCCAATAATAAAGGAAAGGTGGATGAAATACGGGTTGGAAGAGTCCCAGATAAAGAGCTATCACGCTCTAGATCCGTGGGCCTGGCTTGTCGCAAAGCCGACGACCGAACGCGGTCAAAGACATCGAACCCAGCGCGTAGTGATAAGACTCGAAGAATCATTTGCAAGCTACATGCAGTCTGGCAAGGGCATATCAGCATCTCTTGAGAAACTTATAGGTTTGATCAAGAGGGCAGGGAATTTTGAAATCACACTAGTCCCAAGATACGATGAACAACGGATTTGGGCAAATAAAATGTTTGGAAGCAAAACTGTCGTTCCCAAGACAACCGTAAACGGGCCTGAACTGTTGTCAAATGCAGATCTCGTCATAGGTGGAGGCGGAACGATGACACAGGAAGCTGCTCTGCTAGGCATCCCCAACATTTCCTACTTTCCTTCAGCTCGCCTCGATGTGTTTGAGAATTTTTATTTTCCAGAGAAGCTCAGTATAAAGGCCTCTGACCCGCACGAGCTTGCGCTTTTAACAAAAAACCTGGTTCAGAACTTGGATCGCGAAGCTCGTCAATTTGCTAAACGTGCAAGAAAAATCACAAGCAAATTCGAAGATCCAGTCAGATTCGTGTTCAGCAATATTCGCTGAAACGTTCCGTTCTAAACAAGTCAAAGGTGATATTGGGAATGATCCTATCACTTGTTGCAACTGTATTTTCGGTGCTCTCAGCGCTGGGCGGTGTTTTAATTGGACTCTACCTCTATTCCACCCAGAAGCACGGGCCAAAATTCTCTGAATCGCTGAAACAAAAGGATGAGTTTAAGCTTGTAAGTTCACCTTTCCTTTCGATTATTGTAACTGCAAAAAATGAAGAGCAGGTAATCGCCAGATGTCTGAAATCGCTGTTAGCTCAGACTTATCGAAACTTTGAGATAATCGTGGTCGATGACGATTCTTCAGACAGAACGGCGAACATTGTAGAAGAAACTGAAGAATCTGACAATAGAATTAGTCTCTTTGATGCAGGGGAGAAACCTCTAGGCTGGGTTGGCAAGAGTTGGCCATGTCAGAAGGGATTCGAGCACTCGCGAGGCGAGGCTCTTCTTTTTGTGGACGCAGATTCGAATTTTAAACCAAGCACGGTTGAGCTTGCGCTTTCTTATTTCGAATCCCATTCCTATGACATGTTCTCAATCTCTCCCAGTGTGAGATTGCATGGAATCTGGTCCAATGCAATAATGCCACTTCTGACCGGCGCCATAAATTTGCTGTATCCAATGTCAAAAGTGAATGATGTGCGGAATGAACGCGCATACGTATTCGGTACTTTCATACTTGTCCGGCGCAAAGTCTATGAGGCATTGGGTGGGCATGAAAAGGTGAAGGATAAACTCGTAGAAGATGCGGCTATCGCCCATCTTGCCAAATCATCTGGTTATAAACTGCGAGTGGAAAGAGGCCAGGAATTTGCTGACACTGATTGGGAGACCGATTTGCCGAGTGTTTTCCATGGGCTTGAGAGAGTTTTTTCAGATTCAATCAGGCCGTACGGACTTTGGGCTACGCTTAACGCAGTGCTGATGTTCTTTCTTGGAATTTTTCCATTGATTGTTTTCTTGGGTTGTTTGTACCTAGATTTTGTCGTTCACATCTTTTTTCCATTGCTGTCTTTTGTCAACATAGCATTTGTCTCAAGTCTCGCGAGCATTGCAAGCTTTCTTTTGATTGCTGGGATGGAGCTGAGGCAGATCTCAGCCAAGGTTGGGGCGTATCCGTTATTGTATCCACTTGGATGTCTTATTTTCCTCATAGCTATAATTTCTGCTTCTGTGAAAATTTCGCGTGGAGCGGGATTCGTGTGGAAAGGGAAAAAATACAGCAACAAACCACTCTCTAAGGCCGCAACTTTCTCTTCCTAGATTCTAGCAAGAGAAACGTAAGTATGTGCATCGCTGAAGGTTTCTTAGAAAGTATCTTCCAGACCTCATCTTGTGAAAAGAACTTTGAGTCGATGCTTTCCGTATTGTCAGGATCCATTGGATTGTATTTCCCAACATTGCCTGTGAAAACGTGAACCAGTTGGTTCGACTTTGAAGGCTGGATGTAGAAGGCTCCAACTTCCTTTGCTCCATTCAGATCGTAGCCAACTTCTTCTCTGAATTCCCGATTGACGCAGCTGAGTGCACTTTCTCCTTCCTCGATATAACCTGCAGGTAGTTCCCAGAACAATCCTTCAGCTCCATGCCGATACTGTTGCACAAGTGGAATCCTTCTGTCAATGTTCCGTCTAGCTAGTACGACGACAGACTCAGGTAGTTTGATCCTGACATATCGAAATGGAGGGTTTCTAGAATATTGCAATTCGTCTTCGACGAGCTCAAGTCTCCACGAGCTCGCAAGGATCTTCGAATTCAAAATTTTGGGACTAAGAGACTTTCCTTTACTCAATTTTAGATCGAATCTCTCGACGGATCAAGGCTGAAGCAAAGGCTGAAGTGGCACTTCAAAAGGCTGACTGATGAGGCTTTATCTCTTCCAAGATTGACTCTCAGGGTTGAATGGTATACGAGTTGCTATTTCTCGATAGGAGAATTTTATATACAAACCACCGAAAGCAACGCGATGAAGACAACGAGAAAATATCTTGTCTACACTTGATAGAAATGGATGAAAGGGCAGGAATTTCATGTTTAGCACACATTCTAGGTTAATTAGCACTATTGCAATGATTGTGCTACTTGCATCAGTTCTCTCTCCATTTCATACAAACGCCGCAAGTCCTGCTGGCTTTGTAAATGCAAAAAGCGCGATAAATTCAGCTTTCTCGGCAACTTACAACGCCCAGCAAAATGGCGGAAATGTTAGTACCCTTGTCGAGATACTTAACAATGCAATAGCCCTTGTACAGAAAGCCCAGTCAGAGAATTCTACCAATCCGTCACAAGCTACTGCAGATCTGCAGAGTGCAATTCAACTCGCGCAACAAGTCTCCTCCGAAGCTCCCTCCATTGGCCAGGCCGGTGCTGCAGCTAGACAACTTGTGGTCGAGGAATCAGTCGCAGGTATTATCGCGATCGGGATACTTGGCGCTCTCGTGTATTTGTACGGTGGGCGGATCTACCGGATTATCTGGTTCATATTGTACAGCAATCACGTGGTGAGGCGGAGTGGATAAGGAAACAGGGCTAGTCGCACTGGTAATCATTTGCATGCTTGCTGGCGTTGCTATCGCGCAACCGCTTATTCCCTCGAACAACCAACCATTTTCTGAGCTTGGCTTGCTTGGACCTCAGAAGACACTGCAGAACTATCCTGCATCACTAACTACCAATCAGACTTTCCTAATCTATGGATATATAGGAAATCACGAAGGTGTAGTAAGTTACTACGAACTATATGTGAAACTAGGAAATGTGAGCACTGTCATTTCAAATTCCACTTCTGCCAATGCCCCCATACTCGCGACGTATTCCTATGTCATAGCCGACGGGCAAAACATGACCTTCCCGATTGAACTTTCAATTAGTCAGGCTGGCACGAATCTGAGAATGATATTCGAATTATGGTCGTACAATCCAACCTTTTCGAATTTCACTTACACCGGACTGTGGAACCAACTATGGGTAAACGTGACGGCTATTTGAAGCGCCAATCCAAAGCCTCCGGCGCCCAAGGACAAAACAACTCGCCTTCAAGCGCCCCAGGAAATATCTCCAATCCGCAGCAGAGAGGAATAGAGCAACTTGCACTGGAGAAAATATCAGAGAAAAACGATGTGACTGTTGAAGGCCTGGTCACCGAGATTGGTGCCAAGCTGGGGTACAAACCTGACCGGATAATTTCGAAATTGATACAGCTCCAATCGGAAGGGAAAATTAGGATAGTAGAAGGTAAACCGAGCAAGTCCCTTGGAAGATACTCAATTTCTACCAACTCGCTTTGGTTCTGGGGGTCTGTAATGGCTGTCGTGTTGTCAGTGATTTCAATTTACATCACAAGCGGCTTCGCGCTGTACCTAAGGTATCTCCTCGGAGGTCTGCTGATACTTTTTCTTCCCGGATATTCCTTGGTAGAGTTTCTATTCGCAAGAAAGCAAGACATGGAAGACAGCATCACTAGGATGGCCCTCTCAATTGGTCTAAGTCTTGCGATCGTCCCGCTGGTTGGTCTCGTCCTCAATTTCACACCATTCGGAATAAGACTGATTCCAATTGCATTAAGCCTGGCCGTGTTGACAATTGCCCTCTTGTCATTTGGCTTGGCAAAAAAACACAGGTATTACAAAATGCTCCATGACATATAGGCAAGATGTGATCTCGAAGATTGGTAGATCGCAATACCATTGTGGGCATCGATTTTCTCGTAATAGGAATCGTGCTCACTGCGCTGGGCTACATAATTTCTCAGAGCGTCTCCATCACTGCAGTGGGTCTAGATCTTGCAATCATAGGCGCCTTGATAATCTTAATCGTGCCAGAACCTGTCCCGCGAGATGCATACAAGGCCTTGCTCCAAGATTCAATCTCAAATATTGAAATGATATTGGAAGAATCGATGCTCAAAGAGAAAGCCTATTTCATCCCCACCGAGGATAGGAAAATTCGAGCGCTGATTCCTCTCTCATCAGATACATCAACCAATTCCCAGAGTTTCTCAGCATCATTACTAATACAGAATGTCTCAAGAGCCCCAGAGAGATTCATTTCTAGATATGGAGGAATCGATGGCCTTTTCCTGTACCCACCAGGCAATGAAATTGTGCGTCTTTCCAAGGTGGATCAGGATAGTGATTTAGAGCAAGCAGTAAGGTACTCTGTAGTCGAAGTGTCTGACCTTGCTTCCTCAGTGACGTTGCTAGAAGATAAAGAGGCAAAATTCGTAAAGGTGCAGATAGCAAAACCGAAACTCTCCTCGGATTCTCCGTTCTTTAATGCTAGTCTTGGATCCCCGGTCAGCTGCGTCGTATCCTGCGTTGTTGCAGCAGTAAAGAAACTCCCTGTTCGGATGGTTGATGAGAAATCAGATCAGGGTCTTACAAGACTCACGCTCCAAGTCATCGAGTGAGGTACTAGTACATTTGAAATTCATAGAGAGCTTATTCATTTTGATTGTGATTGCATTTGTTTCTCTGAGTATCGCGTTGGCCGCTGTTGCAGTTGGCTCAAGCAATACAACTCAAAGAATCCTCTTGGAGAGTAACCAATCGGCCCCAATATCTAACAACACCATAGTATCGATGCCTTCCTTCAATTTCACTCTCAGCGGTCACGTGCTCACACATTCTGGGGCTCCAGCACCAAATGGAACCGTCAGGATCAATGCGTTCGACAGCGTGCTTTACGCGAAGACTGACCTAAATGGTGCATTTGAAACGACGCTGACTGTGCCTCCAGACGCGGCCGATGGCCTGTACCAAATCACCATTGCATTCGAGGCAAACGGGTTATTTGGCCCCTCGTCCAATTTTACTCTAGTCGATGTCGTTCGTAAGGCGCTCAATTACACTCTCAATGTCCCTGCCGTGATTATTCCCGGAACCTCCGCGACGATCACTGGGAACATCAAGTCGAATGGCTCTGCTCTGGCCGGATGCGCTGTCTCGGTGGCTCTGCCTTGGGGAGTGTATTATGGAACAACAGATACGTTGGGCAACTACAAAGTATCTGTATCTGTTCCGTTGACTCAATTCTCTCCCACAGTGCAGGCAACGATTTCGACAACCCCTGAAGAGTCTTACGTTGAAAGAACTCAAACCACGAGATCCATCGGAGTTTTCAATCCGGCCGAATTCACAGTCCTGGTGATAATAATAGGAGCTGTAATATACGAGGTGAGAAACTTGGAACTTGTCTCTAAGAAACGCACAACATCATCTTCGGATCTTAATCCGCTGGATTCCCTTTACAAAAAGCGAGATTCTGAAACCGAAAGTAAACTCTCCAAAGAAGGCAGGAGTTCACGAATCATTTCCATTTACCTAGAAGCTCTGAGCATTGCGATAAGAAAATTCCAAATTCGATTTGTGGAAAGCCTCACGATAAGACAGACTATTGACGAGATCTCCAAGAGAGATAAGGAAGGAGAAGGCTCCGCAATCTTCTCTCAAATTGCGATGATCATGGAAGACTTTGCGTATTCATCGAAATTCGATGAATCGCGAGTCAAGGATGCTGATCAACTGCTTGAAGAATTAAAAACTACTTGGGCGCGAGGAGATGATGCTAATTAGATGAACCATGAGAAGAAAGTCTTAATCGATTCCATGGTGGGCTCGTTCATAATTGCAGTTCTAATCTTTGTTTTCTTGGTCTCGTATGCCCCAGACGGCACACCATACAGCGTGAACAACTACGGCTGGAATGGATTGCATGCGGTCAGTAGTAAGTATTCGATCCACGAGATAGGCGCTCTCCTAGATGCTCCTATATCCAACAATACCATACTTCTCATAGTGGCTCCAGTCGCCCCATTTACACCAAGAGATGCTGCATTCGTCAAGCAATTGGTGCAATATGGGGGAACGCTGGTAATAGCTGATAGTTACGGTTTCGCGAATTCCCTAATGTCTAACATGGGGCTCGGAATACAAATCGAAAACAAAGTGGTACTTGACTCAACGTACAACTGGCGGTCCCAAGACTATCCTGTTGCACTTGTGAACTCTGGTTTGTCCAAGAGCTTTCCATTTCTTACCAATATGAGTGGAATCGCTCTAACCAAACCTAGGCCTCTCACAATAACTTCTGCTCAGGCAGTCGTTGTAGCCTCATCTAGCACGCAGGCAATCGAGACTAATGGAACTTTGAACTCCGGATTGCATGGTTCATTTCCTCTCGTAGCAGCGGAAAAGATCGGAAGAGGTTTTGCTATTGTTGTTGGAGATTCGAGCCTCTTCACGAATTCTGTGTGGACAAATGCTAATGACGAAGTTCTGATTAACAATTTGATGGCAAATTCGCAGGTGTATTTGGACACCTCTCACTGGCCAACAAACACTGCAACATCTCTCAAGGCAGATTTCGCTTCAGTCTACAATCAGCTCTCGTCGGTTCCGATTCGCTATTTATTTTCATTAGTTTTCGTGGGAGCTGCAGTACTCCTAATACCGATGTTCACAGAAATATCTTCTCTAGAGAAAATGATTAGCGAACCGGTTGCAAGTACGTTTAACAAGGAGACTCTAAATCGCGTAAGGCGGGACAGAGAGAAGTATGGAATACAGCCTGAGTAATCGCTTCGTCGAAGAGATCTCCAAGAATGTTGTTGGCAGAACGGAGATCATCAAGCTCATGGTCGTTTCACTGCTTAGCCAGGGTCATATCTTGCTCGAGGGGAATCCTGGTCTCGGAAAGACCAGCCTTGCAAAAGCCTTCGCCCAGACTATCGGTGGAGAATTTAAACGGATTCAGATGACTCCGGATACTCTGCCGGCAGATATCCTCGGCACCTATGTCTACTACCAGAAGAAAGGTTCGTTCGATCTTCGCAAAGGTCCTATATTCGCAAACGTGATTCTTGTAGATGAACTGAACAGAGCGACTCCGAAGGCGCAATCTGCCCTTCTGGAATCAATGCAGGAAAGACAGGTGAGCATAGAGGGTCAGACGATGAGGCTGAACGAGCCTTTCATAGTAATTGCAACTCAAGTCGCGTTCGGCGCCGCTGGCACGTATCCACTAAGCGAAGTGCAGTCAGACAGATTTGCTTTCTCCGTGGAGATGAGCTATCCTTCCGGTCGGGACGAGGTCGAGATTCTCTCGCGGATCGATGCAATCGAATCTGGTAAATGCAAACAACTGCTTACTTTGGATGATATTGTTTCGAAATTTGAAACAGTGAAAGAGATTTTCGTTTCTGACCAAGTGAAACAATACATCGTGAGCTTGGTAAATTATCTTCGTCCATCACCTAGTCTAAAGAGCCCTATGAGCACGCGAGCCTCGATTGCACTTCACAAGGGATCCCGCGCATTGGCATTTCTAGAAGGGAGAGATCATGTGATCCCTGACGATGTGAAATTCTTGGCGCCATATGTTATTCAGCACCGAATGTTTCTCCGCCCAGAGGCTATCACTGAAGATATCACCAAGGAGAGCATGCTCAACGAAATGCTCAACACTGTTCCAGTGCCCAAAGAATGAAGATAGGCGAACGAGTAGCTTAACATGAGGCCTACATATAGAGGCAAAGTATCAATTGCTATTCTTGTCGCACTTGCCTTCTGCGCAACTATCTTTGCCGACGTGTTGATTTTCACCGCATTCATTTTCTTCTTGTTCCTTGTTTTGACAGGCGCTTTATGGACAGCAATCACAAAAGGAACGCCAAGAAGATTCTTTGCATGCACAAAGACTCTCATGAAGGAAGGAGAGCAGTATTCACTTGATGGTTCAACATATCCGGGGGAAGAGATCGAGAAAACTTTCTTCTTCACTAAGAAAGCAAGAGGAGAGACCCTTCTATCGTCCAAAATAGAATATCTGAGACTGAGTCCGAACAAGATCGGGGAGAATGCTTCTGCAACAAGAGTGCAAGCGCGCTTCAAGACTCCATACTCGGGAGAATATCACGCAACTGAGCTTGATGTTGAGATAACGGATCCGCTTGGCCTATTCCAAGGTAAGTGCTCGATACCGTTCTCGATCAACTTCATAGTCTATCCGAAACTTCTTGATATTGCGCTTACTACGATGAAGATTTTGGGTAAGGGCGGAATTGGGGAGTTTCCAATCAATGCTCCTGGCATCGGGACGGAGCCATATGACATGAGATTTTATCAGAGTGGAGACGATGTGCGTCAGATAAATTGGAAGGCAACTGCTCGAATCGGAGAGCTCGTAGTTACGGAACACTCGCGCGAGATCGGGGCGTCCTATTATATTGTGCTTGAAGCTCTTGCCTCAGATTATTTTGACAGGGACAGACTCGCATCGACTTTTCTCCAGATGGCAAATTCACTCACATTGTTAAGTGCGAGATTCGGTGTGGTAGTTCATGATGGAGACCACATCACAGCGCTCAAAAAACTCGATCAATCCAGTGATGCGCTTGAGTTTGCATTAAACGCCGCACTTGATTTCGCTGATTTGAAGAGCAAGAAACTGCAAAGCAAACTTGCTGTTCTTCCAAGTCACATAATGAAGACAAACAGAGACGCCCTCTCATTGAAGGGCCTAACCTTACTTTCGCAGCTTGAGGAGATGGCGAGATCACAAATGCGTAAGAGTGTGAAGGAAGATCCTTTCAAAACGCTCGTAGAACTCGTAGACGAGAATTCCGACGAACCACCTGCGGTTTTCTATGTGAGCAGCTTGTTTGACTCGCTCGAGCCAGTTGTAGAGGCAGGGTCTCAGATTAATAGGATCTATGGATCTGATTTCATAGTTCTCAACCCCGTTTCTCCTTGGGTTGTTGCGTCAAGCGAGGAGCAAGGTGCCGCGCTTTACGAAAGATTCTCGAAGAACCTTGAGATCTTGCGAAAAGCTCGAATCAAGTACCAAGTTGGAGAGCCGGGAAGAATAGTAGAAGAACTGCTTTCTGGATAGAAAACAATCACGACGATCTTGGCAGAGTTTATTCTCGTTGCCACGCCCAAGCTAATACTTGTGGATTAGTTTTCGCTGCAACATTAGGCGTTCAGAATCCATACATAGTAGTTAAGAAACATGGCGATTGTCACCCAGGCGATATATGGCACCAAGATAAGGCCTGCAGTCTTGCTGATTCTATAGGATGTCCCTATAGTCAAAGCAATTGCGCCCCAAAGAATCAATATTTCGACAAAGCCAACAAAGAAGAGCTGCGATCCGAAGAAAAGAAACGTCCACAGCACGTTAAGCGTGAGCTGCGTTCCGAAGACTGCCAGAGCTAATCCGTTGGTAGCCCTTTCATTCCGGTTTTTGGGCCACAGCAGAAAGAGAGAGATGCCCATTAGAAAGAACAGCGTGATCCAGACAGGACCGAAGAGCCAGTTTGGTGGGGTGAACCAAGGTTTCTGAATTGAGACGTACCAAGTTGAAACAGAATTGACGGTGAACAAAGACCCAATGCCTCCAATGGCTTCGCAAGCTAGAATTGATAGGATCAGCCTGAAGACAGCCTTACTCCTATTCCTAGCACCGCCTTCTATTTTCGCTCCTTGCAGGTCTCGTGGAGACAATATACCTGGATTTGCGCCAGCGTTCCTAATAAGATAATGAACTGATCATCAAGGTTGATAATGCAATCACTTTAGTTGGTGCGGACATCTGTTTGTGGGTGTCCAATACTACAGTTGTGGCTCTTCTTAATGCGAACACGCTCATTCGTGTTAAGCGGAGCTGAAGATAAAGTGGAGATCGACCAAAGCAATACTGAATGAGGGCCTTGAGTGCAACCTATGCATTTTTAGAAAGTAAGTCAATCATGTTAATCAGAAAGAAAAGGCTGAGATCAGGGTCGGAGTGAGACTTCGACTTCTTGGAGCAATCGGAGTAGAGCCTTTACTTCGTTGTTAAGATCTCGCTCAAGTTCGATCCTTTCTTCACCTTCATATCTTGAAAGAAGATTCGGAGTGAGTTTCTTTACCATGTCAAAGATCTGATCGTACTTTTCTCGTGACAATGCACTAAGCGATTCCGCTTCTAGGCTTCCTACGACATCTTCAAGCGAAATTACTCCGTAGATTTTCTCCCCCGACTTGACGACAAGTCTTTCCACCTTGCCCTCAACCATCTTTCGCAGCGCATCTATTGGAGTAGCGTTTGCTTCAATAGTAATTGGAGAGGCATGCATGATTTCTTTGATCTTGATCTCCTTTGGATCTTTCTCACCAGCAATAATGTTGTGAACGAAATCATAACGCGTGGCGATTCCAAGAACTTTGTTTCCAGAAGTAACAAGTACACAGCCAACATGCTGATCGTCCATTTTGACCGCAGCTCCAAGTGCAGTCTCATCCGGACCGGTTGTCACAAGCTCTCTAAAGTGATAATCAGATAATCGGTACAATATTCTAAAACTACAGAAACTGGAGGCTTATAATTATTGTGTATACTGAATCCCTTTGCACAATGAATTACGAAAAATCTGGCCCTAATAACTCGAAGAGGCTTGTTTTCCCGGAGAGATCATTTCTCTGAGCTGTTCGCACATGAGATGAGTGAGAACGAGATGCATCCCTTCCACATGAGGTGTCGAGTTCGCAGGAACGACTATACAGGCGTCAGCCGCCGTCTTGAGGACTCCGCCGTCAAAACCCGAGAGGCCGACTACTTTGCCACCATTGTCCTGTGCGTACTTCACGGCCTTTAGCAAATTTTGCGACCAGGGGCCAGCTTTGTCGCTTCCTGACCCGCCATGAACGCTAATGGCCACGACGACGTCGCCTTTCCTGAGAAAATTCTTGAGCTGGTCGGAGTAGATTTCGCTAAAGCCGTTGTCATTTGTTAGAGCGCTTACCAGTGGAATATTGTCGACTAGAGCAAATGCTCTGAATTTTCTTTCAGCCTTATCAGATACCCATTTGTTCAAGTCACACGCAAAGTGGGTTGCGGTGGATGCTGACCCACCGTTTCCAAAGGTGAAAACTTGATTGTCGTTTTTCCAAGCATTGAAGAGAATATTTATCGCACTATCTATCGTGATTCTGTCAAGCTTGTTCGCGATCTCGGTGACTTCGGAAAGATAGGATTGAGTCCTAGTGGCCAATTTACGCCTGAATTTCTGTATTCGATTAATTAGCTTTGTGTCGCGGATTATCTAGTGAGGCAGCGAATATGGTGAGATATTTGCATGGGGTAGGCTTTTATCGGTGCTCCACAAAATAAGAGAAGAATTTGACTGGATTACAGACCAAACAGTCTAAGATGACATCCGACGCTTTAAGGCATTTTGAAGAGATTGTTGGATCAGAAAATGTCGTAAGGCCGGATTCGGAAAGAGCTCAGGATTACCTTAAGGATATGGCAGATTTCCCATCAGAACCACTAGTCATAGTCCAGCCGACCTCAACGGAGCAAGTTTCAAAGATAGTCGAATATGCAAGAAACACAAAGACGCCTACTGTTCCAAGAGGAGCTGGAACGAGCCTAACGGGGGCCTCATCTTCTCATGGAGGAATCGTGATAGATTTCTCTAAGAAAATGAACAGAGTCCTGAAGATCGATGCTGTGAACTGGTATGTTCAATGCGAAGCTGGAATCACACTGGACGATCTGAACGAACAGTTGAGAAAGAAAGGATTTTTCTTCCCTCCTGACCCTTCCAGTTCATCATGGTGTACAGTTGGAGGAGCCATCGCGGAAAATTCCGGTGGGATGAAGTGCTTTCGATATGGGACGGTGAAGGATTGGGTTCTTGCTCTAAAAGTTGTGCTTTCTGACGGCACTATCGTAAAACTTGGAGAGCCTCTTCCAAAGAATAGGGTCGGGTATGACCTAGTTCATCTCATATGTGGGAGTGAGGGAACTCTTGCCATCATAACTGAGGCATGGCTCAAGATAATCCCTCTTCCAGAACACAACACTGAGCGCAAACGCATGCTTGTGTTCTTTGATGAGTGGGTCCACGCTGGCAAGTCGATCCAAGGAATTAGAATTAATCGAATCCAGCCAACGCTTCTTGAGTTCATAGATCGCGAGTCAATGCAATCTGTAAACGATGGATTCGATCTTAAGATACCTGTACATGAAGCGACACTCTTTATCGAAACAGATTCCCAGATTGAGAACATTCTGAAAATCTGCGAAGAGAACGGTTCTACTGGAAACTACATAGCAAAAGATGACGCTGATGAAGAGAGGCTGTATAACGCGAGGGCTCTCGTGTATCTAGGCGTGAAAGCGCTTGCAACAGGTTTCCATACTGAAGATGTTGTAGTTCCTCTTGACAGGTTGACGGATTATCTTGAGTTTGTCAAATCGACATCAAAGAAGTATGGATTAAGAATCCCGACAGGTGGCCATGCAGGGGACGGCAACGTTCATCCAGTAATACTGTATGAAAAAAGCTCGAAGGAGTCAGAGGAGACTGCGGAAAAGGCATTTTCTGATATCTGTAATTATGCGATTCAAGTGGGAGGCTCAGTTTCGGGAGAGCATGGAATAGGGGAGCAAAAGATATCATACGCCGCCAAGCAGATTTATCAGCACAATGGGAAGCAGGCACTTGAACTCATGAAGCAGATCAAGATGCAATGGGATCCGGACAATATCCTGAATCCATTGAAATTCTTGGATATCACAGAGAGTTACTGATTCTTATAGCGCCGTCGTTGCTATAATTAATGCGCCTATTATCGAGAAAACAAAAAGCGAGAGGTACCTTACCCGTCGTGGCTGAAGGATCTTTCCTAAACGATTGCCTATCGCAGTCTCCACTCCAGAAGCAATGACTAGGGCGGCAACGCATGCGATAAATACCACAATAGCATCTTGGAATCTTGCAACAAATACAATTGTCAGGACTTCTGTAGCGTCGCCAGCAAGGTCTAGAACGACTAGCATTGAAACGGCGCTAAGAAAAAGGGCCCATGAACTTTTCTTCCTTGCTTCTCTAATCTTGGAATCTTCTTGAATTTCAATCTTCTTCTCTTCAGTGACAATCTCAAAAAACTCCCAGACTGCAAAGCCTATCATTATTATTCCCCCTGCAATTTTGATCCAATACACTGGAAGGAATGATATTAGAATAGATCCAATTGACACAATGATAGCAGATGTGATTGTAAACGCTACGGCTCCCGCGGCAAATACAATTCGTGGTTTGATCTTTGTAGCCAGTGTGAGTAAGAGAAGGGCGTCTTTGTCGGTTAACTCAGCGATGAAAATGGTTGATAGAACTGTTAGGAATGCAGCAATAAGAGCGGTTTGATCTAGAATCCTATTCAATCCCCCTTTGGAAAAAGGGTGTAATTGAAGTTGATTTGGCGTTTTCTGGCTGTATTATGCTTCTCGAAATCATGAGTCAGAAAGATTCTTGTGATGTCGCCAGGACCTACATGGGTATTCTCTATTGCGCTTCTATACAGCACATCCCTCTGGAGCTTAACGTTAAAATAAAGCGAAATTGGTCAAGTCGAAGATCAAGCATGGATAATTGCCGCAAAGGATATAAATCGAGTCCTGTAATCTTACAGTAACGAGGCAAAAGGGATAGATGCCAAAAGAAGGATTCAGTGTCATAACAATAACCCAACAAGTCCACGACAAGGCAAGGACTAGATACAATCAAAAACTCAAGGCCGGACAGGTACAGGACAAAAGCTTCTCTAGATTCATAAATGACATCATAATGGATGTAATCGAGGCTGACGCTAACCTTGCGCTTTCGGCGCCCTTCATGCAAAAAATCGGGCTAGAAGGGAACTCGATAATGATCAAGGACAATAAGATTGACCGTATCGTCGAGGTCCAAGTTCGCGGCAAGGAGCTGGTCTGCATGCTCGACGAAAAGAAAGACTGCGCGCATGTCGGATATGCTTACTCCATACCTGAAGTATACCGCATAATGTCAGAGCGGCGTAGGTAGAGCTCTTCCGAAATCAAGATAACCTCTTGATTCAAGCCGCTCAATTCGTGCCGAACATACTGTCTGGAGAAGAAATCTCGCGCCTAATCACTAGAATCGAGCAGTCGAATTCGGGAGAGCAAAAGCAGCCCGCTGGATTTGATGTCACTATCAGCAAGGTCCATTTATACTCAAAATTAATTTACACTCTCTCAATTCAAAAAACTGATAATTCAGAATTAGAAGAAATTCATCCAAAGGATGGCTATTTCGATCTAGGCATTGGCGCCTATCTTATAGAACTCAACGAGATCACGACAATTCCAAGAGATTCAATTGGCATATTACTTCCAAGATCGACACTCTTGAGAAATGGGCTTGACATTAGAAGTGCGCTTTTTGATCCGGGGTACTCAGGTCAACCAAAGGTGATGCTTGTATGTCACAGACCTGCGAAGGTAGAGAGATTCTCAAGAGTTGGACAGCTAATCATACTTCGATCTGACGGAGAGTTTGCAAGGCAGTATACGGGGAAGTATCAAGGGGAACGCGGCGTGAAGTAACCTCTCACATTTTGCGTCAGGTATTTCTGAACTTCTGAATGAGGAATAGAGAATATGCTAGCGCACTGTAACGCTCTTTGCCAAGTTTCTCGGCTTGTCGGGGTCATGCCCTAAAATCACAGCTAGCTGATACGCAAGGATCTGAATAGGGATGATATCGCAGATAGGATTCAGCTCCTCGCTTTCGGGAAGCTTGATGAAGAAATCAAATGACTTGATTGGCGTCGGTCCTATTCCAATCAGGAACCCCCCTCGGCTTTTCACCTCCATCGCGTTTGACATGATCGTCTTCTCCGTGTCCTTTGAGACAAAAACGATGCACGGAGTATCCTTCTTTATGAGCGAGATCGGGCCGTGTTTTAGCTCTCCTCCTGCAAAGGCTTCCGCGTGGATGTAAGATACTTCCTTGATCTTTAGTGCAGCTTCCAGCGCAGTAGCATAGAGCGAGCCCCTTCCAATCACGAAGATGTGCTCGTGATGCGAAAGCCAGTTCGCGAGCTCCTTGATCCTATTCCTTGTGTTAGCTGCCGTAAGGTTGTACACAACGTTCCATAGGAACTTGAGCTTCTGCTCACCTTCATTGTACCTTCCAGCGAGTGCGTACGCGAGAAGAGAAAGGACAGCCAGTTGCGCTGTATAGGTCTTCGTTGAAAGCACAGAGACTTCAGGGCCAACCTTTAGGAATAGTGTTTTGTCGGAGAACTGGGTCAGAGAAGAGCCCATTACGTTGACGATCGAGACTATCTGACATCCTTTTTGTTTTGCAGTCTTTACGGCGTCAAGAACATCTATCGTTTCTCCGCTTTGAGAAACTGCAATCACAAGTGTCTCAGGCTTTAGGAAATGTTCATAGGCTGAAAACTCGCTTGCGATAACGGTATTGATGTGGAATCGCGCTATCTTGGAGAATAGGTAGCTTGCTGAAAGAGCGGCGTGAAACGAAGACCCTGAAGCAACGATAAAGACTCCTCTTGCGTTTCTGATTCTTTCGGCAATATCTTGAATCTCCTCGCGATCCTGGGCTGAAGCCTTCTGAATCGTTTCCACCTGCTCGGCGATTTCCTTAAGCATGAAGTGATCAAATTCGCCTTTCGCCGCCTGCTCAAAGTTCCAAGAAACGCTCTGAATAGGTCTTGACACAGATGTCTGCTTGCTCGCTCTGAAATCGAGAATCTTGTAGGCTCTTTTTCCGGCTTGGGTCGTAATAACGACCATGTCGCCGTCATAGAGATACACGACGTCCTTAGTTCTGTCCAAGAATGCAGGGATATCGCTTGCGACGAAGAATTCATTTTTTGAAGAGTTGACTCCGAAAACCAGGGGAGAGCCGTTCTTCGCCCCGATTATAGTTTTTGAGTCTCTGTCAAGTATTACAACTGCGAAATTTCCTTCAAGAGACTGCAGAGTGTTTGTGACTGCTGATACGAGATCAAGTCCCTTGATTCTCATCCAGTGCTCTACAAGATTAGGTATTACCTCAGTGTCAGTTTCGCTTTCAAATACAAATCCCTCGGACTCCAGTTTCGCTTTTAGCTCCTTGTAATTCTCAACGATCCCATTGTGAATCACCACGATCTTTCCATTGTTCGAAAGATGGGGGTGAGCATTCTTCTGGGTCACTCCTCCATGAGTTGCCCACCTGGTGTGAGCTATTCCCACATTTCCATTGAGATCAAGGAAATTCAGTTTTGAGTGGATCTCGAGAACCTTTCCAACATCTTTCTTCAATTCAAATTGAGAATGATCATTGATCGTAATAATGCCAGCAGAATCATACCCTCTATACTCGAGACGCTTCAGCCCCTCAAATAGTATTGGTGCTGCGCTGTCTTCACCACTGTACCCGATAATCCCACACATGAGCTGAACACGAAAATTACGATGCCAACATATATATGCATACTTTAGGAAAATTCTATTTTCCCAGAAGAGCACGGCTCAATGAGTAAATAACGAAATCATTGAATATTTGTCAATGAAGAGACTTCCCTGCTAAGATCTGCGTGATTGATTGATGAAATCAGAAATGATACATTATGATGGGGCCACTGGTAGAATAGAAGCATACCTATCGAGACCCGATACAAGTGAGCAAAGACCCGCGGTGATTGTTATTCACGAAATATTCGGCCTCGTCGACCACACGAAAGACGTTGCGAACCGATTTGTATCCCAAGGTTACGTCACACTCGCGCCACACTTGTTCTCAGGAGATGAGAATTTGCGATCGATTCTCACACCTCAGAACATAGGGATGACAATGAAGTTCATGTATTCTTTGCCAACAGACAAGATGAGAGATCCGGGATACATGCAGCAAGAAATAGCAAAACAAGATGAGGAAAGAAAAACTATCCTTCAAAAGACTGCCTCGCTCCTGTTCTTTGGAGGACTGCCGAAAGAGAAGCTAGTTCAGGATCTAGCAAAGGCAGTAGACTATCTCAATTCCCAGAGCTTTGTTAAGAAGGGACAGATAGGATGCGTGGGATTTTGCTTTGGAGGAGGAATGTCAATCAATCTCGCATGCCGTGCCGAAGTTGCTGCAAGCGTGATATTCTACGGAGAAAACCCATCACCCATAGAGCTAGTCAACAACATCAAGGGGTCAGTACTTGGGATCTATGGGGGAGACGACGTAAGGATCAATGCGAACCTTGACCAACTCGTCAAAGCTATGGCCCAGTACAAGAAAGATTTTGAAATGAGAATCTATCCTGGAGCGCCGCACGCTTTTTTCAACGATACTAACAAGGCCACCTTCAGGGAGCAATCTGCAAAGGATGCTTGGGAGAGAGTCTTGCGCTTTTACAAGCGTACACTGGACGCATAGAGGATTAACGGATTTGAATTGAATCTGAGCGCGACCACGCGATAGTTATCTTACAATGAGCACGTTGGTTTTCGAGGAATCCGCGACTCCTGAAGCGACGCTCCCAAGAAGCAGAGATTTTAGCCTACCATAGCCCCTGCTTCCTACTATGATTATGTCATAGTCTCCCTTCTCAGCCTCCTCGGCAATCGCCCTCGAAACATCTCGGGCTTCTATCATGCGCCCATCGGTGGTTATTCCCTGTTCCTTGAGGTGCGAACCTGCTTCGTCAACATAGGATTGCATTTCTTTTTCCCACTTGTCCATGTCTGGGACAATGTAACCCTCGGGCGAGATCGGAATGGACGCTACGGAGATGACACTCACATGAGCATTGAATTTCTTCCCAAACTCAGCTGCGAAAGCGAGGGCCTTCCTCCCCGGCTCTGATCCGTCGTACGCAAGCAGAATCCTAGGTATAGAATCGATTCGCGATTTTACTACGAGCACTGAGCATTTAGCTTCTCTTGCCACTTTTTTTGATACGCTCCCGAGTATGAAACTCTTGAGCCCGCTCATTCCACGACTTCCCAGTGCAATTAGGTCATATTGTCCGCTCGAACCACGCTTCACAATTTCGCCGCCAACGTCGTCCGAGGCGGTAATAGTTGCTTCACTAGCTAGATGTTGCGATTCAACAAGCTTCTTTCTTTCATCGAGGAGGGCATTGATTTTAAGCGCCTCATTCTGAGCCGCCTTACTCGTGCCTGAAATTTGTCCTGGCACTGGAGACACTACAGTGCCGCCAAACATCGGATCAAATGCAGGTACATTGATGATCTGGACAGATGGAGAAGTCACGTAGAGAAGGTCAATCTTCGAACCGTATTTTTCTCCGATGTGGATAGCGAGGTTGAGCGCGTAATCTGCAATGCCCGAACCATCTATTGCTACGAGCTCTTTGTCGAGCTTTATCCCATGTTTATAGTCGCTCAATTTCTCTTCCGCTGGCCAAGTCTTGGGCTGAAAAGAAGGTCCGTGGATAAGAGCGTTATGTTTTGTGGCGCATTATTACATTGGACTTTTGAAGGAACATTCAACAGTTCAAAATCATAAGCTCCAAGAGGAATTTCAAGCGGTCTCGTCTATAACAAGATCCGCGTGAAAATCGTGTTGCCTCACTAGTGCCTTGGCAGATTTTGCCCAGACAAATGAAATCTCGGCGTCCACACCAAGAGTCTTTGCTTCCGCTGCAATCAATGAGAGGATTGATCTTCCCTTTTCAAGTTCCAAAGTGAATTTCTGATCGACTTCTCCGGGTGTTTGCAAATCATCAACCAGCGGAGGCTTAGAAGTATAGATGACCGTGATCTTGGCATTGGCATCTTTGGCCAGCGAGAGAGCCTCTCCGACTCTATCCATCGGAGTGCTCTTGTTTATGATTAGAAGTGCGTGGCCACCTTCCTGGAGTCTGCCTTTCGCCTCTTCTGGAGCTGGCTGCAGCAATAACGAACCAGAGGTAGCATTTGTGAGCTTCCATCTCCAAGACCTGCCATCTGCGGCCAAACGTCCTTTAGCTATTGAGATCCAAGCTTCCGGGTAGCCCATTGCCTTGCCAAGAAGTGACCAGCCAAGCTCGCTGTCTTGATCCTGAGTGATTTGATGAGAATTATCATTTCTAATTGAGATTGTTGTAGACATTTTAATTATCTGTTAAGGGTGTGGCCTGGGCCTATTTAGATAGTATGTATTTATTAGAGACAAAGTATATACTCTTTATACTAAAGAGAGGAAACAATCTCTGTGATATCTGTGTTTCCCTCCACCGATCTGTTGATCATTGTCTCTGAGGCTATAGTATAGTATCTCCCTGTTTGCCTGATCGAATTCACAATTGATTTGAGTGGTGTAGCGACAGATATTGTGCTGACAAGCTTCCTGTCAAGTTCCAAATCGACCTTTTCGACGATTTCTGCTAGTTTTCCATACTCAACTATTGCTGTGTTCGCAGCGATCACATCGTGTTTGAAGAGTGATTGCATTGAGAGTTCCGAGATAATCTTCACTCTCTCGTGTACCGTGGCGATATCTTTGTTCACCTCCTGATTGTAGTAGTGCAGATCATTGACTTTCATCACAGCCCGCGCAATGTCCTGGGCATAATCACCTACCTCCTCAAGAGCCTTCACAACCAACCTATCGCCGACGATATTCCTCGGATTCTCAAGGCCGACTCGCTCCGCAATTGCCTTGTCTTCCACGGCCTGCAAAAGTAGTCTCGTGGCAAGAAAATACACCTTGTCTGCCTCATAGTCTAGATCAAGAACCTGCCTTGCAAACTCGTTCCGCTCCTCAAGAAGAGCTTTGATAGCTAGGTCTCTCATTGATTCCACAATGAGATGCAACCTCATGATCAGTCCATCGATTGGGAACTTGGAAGGATCTAGGAAGCTCTGTATTACTACCCTGTTTATTCCCTGCTCGACGATTCCCACGCCTATTAGTTCACTTATTGTCTTCCTTACAATCTCTAGTTGGCCTTGACTGAATTCCTGTTTGCTTGTTCGAATTTCAAGTGTTTCGTGTCCGGCGATGTACGCTCCCAGGATGAGCCTTCCAAGCAATTTATCGTCAACTTTTTCCGCTTTGATCATACATCTCGTTTTCCTTTCTTGGATTTGGAGCGAGGGGTTTACGACAATCCTTCCCTGTTCGTCCGTGGTGAGCGTGACGATGTCTCCCCGCTTGAGATTCATCTGCGTGACCCAGTTTCTTGGGAGTGAGACCATGAGGGTTGAGTATCCAAGTTTCTGCAAGCGCCTTTGTTCCAGCAAGATTCGCGTCTGCGCTAACTCGCTCAAGGAAGTTTAAATTAGTTAATACGTGGTCGCCTAGGCCAAGCCGCCGATCAAGAACACATTCACACTTTCCCCTGTTTCCACAGGGCTTGACTGCTCACCAACTACCGCGATTCCATTCGCACTTGCCATCCAAGAGGAGTACTGAGCCTCAGTCGGCCTCACAATTGAAGCGACGTATCCTTCCGGCGTTGATTCGACCTTCACCCTGACAAAATGAGTGATTCCCTTCTTCCCTTCGTATCTGTCTAGTATCTTTGCCTTCACGAAAGGAAGACCTGTGCTTTCTCTTCCAGACAATTTGAGAATTGCCGCCCTTCCGAAGACAAGGAAGCTCACAAAGGCAGAGGTCGGGAAACCGGGGAGCAAGATGAATGGCTTTCCATTGTAGATTGCTAAACCAGTTGGGCTAGAAGGCCTCATCGCCACTCCATGGACAAGCATGTTCACTCCTTTGATTGAGCTCGCGGCACGAGAAACATAATCCCTTTCTCCGATGGAGGATCCGGCAGAGAGGATTAGAGCATCGTACTTTGCTAGGCCCACGACCATTTTGTTTCTTATCTGCTGGTACTTGTCTCTAGCTATCCCAAGATCTATTGCTTCTGAATCTAGTTCCAATATCATCGATTCGATGAATAGTCTGTTCACGTCGTAGATCTTCGGGTTCCCGAATTCCTTAGGCGAGAGTGTATTTCTCTTCGGATCCACAAGCTCATCACCGGTTGAGAAAAACGCAATTCTAGGTCTCCTGAATACCTGAACCTTCCTTATCCCAAGATGCGTCAGGAGCGCCACATGCTGAGGCTTTACTGGTTCTCCCCTCCTCAACACTATGGAACCTTTCGAAATGTCCTTACCAGATTCGAGGATATTCTCTCCGATCTGTATCGGACGAGATGCGGTAAGCAAATTTTGGCTTTCCTCGGCGTATTCCTTCATGAGGACCGCGTTGACCCCCTCAGGCAGGTGCGAACCTGTCGCAATCCTGACGGCTTCTCCTTGCTTAACCGAAATATTAGGCGTTGTCCCGATTCTAATATTTCCGACGATTTTGAATGTCGAGTTTGTTTGTGAGCTTTGGTTTATTCTCACGCCATATCCGTCGCGTGTTGCTCGGGAGCGTGGTGGTAAGTTCACTTTAGATTTGACCTCTTTGCACAATACTCTGTGTAAAGAGTGAAGCACACTAACACTCTCTGTGCCTATGGGTTTAATTTGGGAGAGAAATTCCTCGAGCGCATCTTCTACGCTGATGTGTTTCTCCGCCGAGTCAACTCCATGATAATGCGTGTGGTCTTCTTCCATGCTATTGATTTTGCTCCATAAGTGTTAGATCTTCTGGCTAACGCTTGATTCCGTCTTGATTCTTCTTTTTTCCCTTTTTATTAGAAAGTATGATGCGCAAACAAAAGCTAACATGGCTACCGCACCGATGACGATGACAGCGTATTGAGACAGGCTCCAATTTGCAACACTTCCATCAACCAAGAGCATCAGATACACTATCCTTGAATCCAACAAATTATGCCGCTGAATCACTTTTTTCTTGCGAGTGACATAGAGAAAAGCGCCCATCATCAAAAACGCCACAACGAACCATCCAACGAAGTTCGAGAGAGGAACGCCATAAAGGGTGGGAATAGAATCGGTGCCTTCCCAAACCCAGTACCCATACGAAACAAACATTGGATCGACCATTAGATCCCATGCCATCGTGCCGAATGCGGCAAGTGCTACTAGGCTCAAGATTCGAGTTCCAGATTCCCTTGGATTCTTGAGATCTCCGAAGTAAGAGAAGCATTGGCTGAAAGTAATGTATGCGATTACAAACCACACTAGTGGAACAACAATTGGAACATTGAGCACCTTCTGTCCGAGAAAGTCTGTGTAGTAGTATTTCCCGAACGGGAACCCTGTGCTCGTTCCAAGAACCTCCGCGAGAAAACCAATGATTGTGCTTATCGCCAAGAGTATCAGCGTGTTTTTGATTCCCATCTCATACACTGACTGCCCGAGAGCAAAGAAAAGGAGAGCAAATGAGAGCCCAAAGAAAATGTCAGCGGAGACCTGATATCTCAGGATCAACCCCAGAACTACATATGCAAGAATCACCGCGTAAATCACGAGAAGAAGATGCACCACTCTTCTTCCGAATTTAGATTCCTTCAAGCCCATCAGATTCTCGCTAGCTGCTACTGCACCTCAAATCTCCGGTTAGAAAATTTTTCCCCGGCAAGTGTCAACAAGATCTCTAAACTCTGGAAGATGGGTGTGTGAACAGGATCACGAATCCATAATCCATAATGTTCACATTGTGGATAGATTTACTCGTCTATCTGAGACCAAATCTAGCCATAATCTAAGGGCCCAGCATCATGAATGAGAGTGAAATCCAACTTGCAACTGAGACAGCTTGAAGAACCAAAGAAATCTAGCCTGGTCGGCCCTATCGCTTATCTTGCCATTGTTTTAATCATAGTACTCATTGCTTTCTACAGCCTCCCCGTCCTCTCAAACCTTGTCAACCTTGGCAGTTTGGGCTCGAAGCTTGGTGGGCAAACGACCCAAGGTGGCACTAGTGTAACCACTCTCACACTTGGAAATTCAAGCGTGAGTATCTCATATCCCTCGGATTACAATACTCTTGCAAATTATGCTCTCAACATAATAAACCAGAATAGGAGTGCGTTGGATGGCGCGCCGCCCGTGACTTTAAGCCCTATCCAGTCGGGCCAGCAACACGCAGACTCGATGCTTCAGAGTGATTATTTCAGTCACTGGGACACGCAAGGCTACAAACCGTACATGAGGTACACACTTCTCAACGGAACGGGGTTCGTGGATGAAAACGTGGCTTACGAGGTCAACACCCTTGCCTTTACGAACCTTCAGGGAAGAGAGAACGCAATAAACAATCTGCAGTATGCCATGGTTTACAACGACTCGATTTGTTGCAACAACGGTCATGAGAGAAACATTCTCAACGCGACTCACAACAGAGTGTCGATAGGAGTCGCATATGATTCAAGCCACTTCTATTTCGTGGAAGACTTTGAGAACTACTACATTAACCTCAACACTACTGTGTTTTCGCCGTCGAGCGCCACAGTGACAATCCAAGGAAGCACAATCACTTCATTGAATCCATCCAATGTGCAGATCTACTATGATCCGACGCCGACTTCCTTAACCCCACAGACATTGAATTCCCAATATCAGAAGCCATACGATCCAGGAACTTTTACCGGCGGCGTGTTTCCCACTTGTAACTCATTGCTTGGCAGATGTCCAACTTTTGGTTCACAGTACGTCAACGTGTACGCTTCGACCTGGACTGTGACGAATAACTCCATCGACATCTCGTTCTCTCTTGGAAATTTTGTGAAACAGGATGGAGCCGGAGTGTACACCATTTATCTCACTCAAGGTAGCGGCTCGAACCAAGAGTTCTACACTAGCATCTCTATCTTTATTGCGTCTTGATGCGCAGAATCTGCGTTCACTATTTACCTCTATGCGCATATCTGTTGGTTTAAACAGCCCAGTAAGAATGAGTAGCTTTCATGTCCCAAAGCACCAACCAGCAGGAGCTACACATCGTTATAGTTTCAAATGATCCAATGAGGGTCTATCCAGCCGTGACTCTCGCACTCGGTGCAACCGCGGTCGGCGCGAAGGCTCACCTTTACTGCACAATGGCTGGCCTGGACGTTGTGAGAAAAGACGCAGGTGAAAGAATCAAATTCCAAGGAATGCCTCCAATTGATAAGTATGTGAATGACGCCATCAGTGCTGGCGCTCACGTCTGTGCATGCGCGCCATCCAAAGAAATGCTCACTCAAATGGGAGTAACAGAATCAACTATTTTGCCGGGAGTCCAGATTGAGGATGTTGTCGGCTTCCTGTCCAACGCTCTCCCAGCAGCAAAGGCGGGCGGCGTTGTACTCTTTGTGTAAAGTGAAAAACTCGATGACAGTTCAAACACAGAAACTATTGCTTGGTTCAGAGTCACTCGCAGATATTCAGCCTGACAGAAAGATTGACACACGCGGTCAGGTCTGCCCCTACCCATCATTTGAGACGGCAAAGATTGCACAGTCGGCACAGCCTGATCAAGTGATTGAGATAATCTCAGATGACAAATACGCGGCGCTCAACTCGATTCCAACTGTTCTGAGACTGAGGAACTTTGAGTATAGTGTTACTGAGATTGACGAAAACACGTGGTCTGTGAGAGCAAGAAAGGCCGGCACATGATTCTGATTTCAAATCCCAGCTCGGTACTGGACCAGTGGAATGATTAAATCAGAGTTCTTCGCATAACTCCTCTGCTTAGTCGGAGTGAGAAAGAAAATGGACGATCTCTTCCTTTTGAAACTAGAAGAGCTCAAAGGGCAGAAGCTCGCTATCGCCACTATTACAAGGACATTTGGCTCAACTCTTGGCAAGGCAGGTTTTAAGATGATAATCACCGCTCGCGGAGAGATTGCTTATGGAACCCTTGGGGGTGGATGTCCAGAAGGACCAATCGTGAGGGTCGGACTGGATGTGATCAAGAATCAGACCCCCAGAGTGGTGAGGGTGTTTCTCGAAGACGCAAAGACGGCGCTCGGTAAAATCTCCATCTCGGGTGATGGGGACGAGGTTCATGTTGAGACAAACTGCGGGGGAAACATGGAGATACTGGTCGAGCCGTATTCACCGCGTCCTATGCTAATGGTCTTCGGGGACACTTTTAACAGCCCGCTTGAAAGAACAGTTGTTAACGTGGGAAGGGAGGTAGGATTCAAGACAATAGAGCACAATCCGCTCGGCGCCTGTGGTCAGCCAGATCTAGCAAGCACGACACTCGATGTGAAATCAATTAACATCCCAGAAGGTGCATATGTTGTTTTGGTCACTCGAGGTGTCAACGACGCACCACTTCTTGAGCGCATCTCAAAGTCTCCGAATGTCAACTACGTTGGAGTTGTGGCAAGTGAAAACAGGTGGGCCGCTACGAAAATGGAACTGGAACGGTTGGGAGTCGACCGCTCCTTCATCGAGCGAGTGCATGCACCCGCCGGAGTTGAAATCAATTCGATCCTTCTCGAAGAGATAGCAATCAGTATAGTGGCAGAGCTGATCGAAGTGAGGCGGAAAGTAGAGAACGCGCAGGAATTTGGGGAGCTTGCTCGCGCAGTGTCCTCTGAATCCACTCGCTAGCCTTTGTTTTAATACGATATTTTTCTAACATCGTCCTCTGGGTATGCGAGCCGACGCCAACGATCAGCCAGGTTCATCGAGCGCAAGCTCGCACTTTCAACTGTACTTGACTACTTCCTTCTTAGGAAACCTCGTCGTGCCAATTTTCAGCCTGTTTATCCCGCTTCTCGCCGTCAACATTGGTGCAGATCCATTCGAGGTTGGGTTGGTCGGCGGAGCTGCGAGTATAGTCTATGCATTCATGCCATTTGTAATGGGGCACTTTTCCGATAGGAGCGGTTTAAGGCGGTTTTTCATAGTTTCAGCCTTTGCATTGCTGACAATTGTGTCACTATTTTACTCCATCGCTACAACTCCGCTAGAGTTGATAATAGCAAGGGCATTTGAGGGCTTTGGATGGGCGATGCTTTGGCCAGCAATAGAGTCGAGCATCACAATTGAAACTTTTGGCAACTCGCGCGCTCTGAGTTTTTTTAATTCGAGTTGGTCGCTTGGGGCAGCGATAGGGCCGCTTCTCGGAGGGGTTCTGATTGCATTCGGTTCGATGCGTTTTGCTTACATCGCGACTGCCGTTGTTCTCGGAATGACTCTTGCATCAAACCTGGTCTCGCTGATTCTTGGTAAAGGGGAGATCTCTCGTTCAAGAAATCACCCCACGGCGAAGTATTCCATCACTTCTTCTTTGAAAGAAGTTTTCCAAAGGCAAGATCCAAAGAAGAATTTCCAGGTCATGTTGTATGTGGCAAGCCTTATCCTCATGTATGTGACAGAGGGAATTTTTTTCACTTTCTTCGCCCCATACGGGAACACTCTTGGAATGTCTGTGATGCTGATCGCGGCTCCTCCATTCACCTTCGGAGTGTTGAGATTTTTGATATACGCCATGTCAACCCATGAACGTTTCCGAAGTGCGTTGCTGAATCCTTCGAAACGAAATAGGAACGTCCTGCTTGCTCTGTTGGCCGGGAGCCTCTCGAGCCTGCTTATCTCGGTAAGGGATCCTTCAGGCGGGCTGTATTTTGTTTCATTCTCTATCCTCGCAGGCGGTTACTCAGTAGTCTATTTCATCGCTCAAATGGGAATGATTGCTGAAGCAAATGAAAGACAGATGGGCGCTGGTGCGGGTGTTTTTGAATCATCCATTGGGATAGGACTTGCTGCGGGTCCTATAATTGCAGGTGCTGTTGCGACGAGATCCTACGCTACTGCCTTCCTCGTGCCGCCTGTCGGATTTATTCTGGTCGTGATTTTCTTAGGGCTTTATGGTAAAGCCCGTGGAGTATTCTAGAGTCCGATGCTGTTTATTAGCCCGCCAGAGTTGCCATCGATCACAAGCACTATTTTCTTGCCCTTGTGATCAAACCTAGCAAACCAGATCGGAACGTGAAGAAGCTCTCCATCAGAGACATCTTCCTGACTCTGGATCGACTGGATCATATGGTACTGCTTGTGCGCCTTGTCTGACTGGAGTTGATCGACAAATGTCTTTGCCTGGTACTTCGCAGAATCCTCCCCCACGTCACCATTCAACACTTTGATGCTTTTCGGTATCTTTGAAACATCGAATAATTGTCTTTGATCTAGGGCAAAGACGTAATCTCGAGGCTGATACGCATTCAGAGATTTTAGACCAACGACTGGATAGTTGTAGTTTTCATCCATCGAAAGTGCCTTTTTGTATCCTCCTCCACCTCCTCCCATCCCTCCACCCATGACCGACCCGAGGACGGCTCCCTCAAACAGCCCTCCACCAAATCCTCCACCTCCCCTGTTGCCACCTGCGCCCGCGAGTATGCCAAAGAGAGCAGCTTCGGTCGCAACCGTTCCCACGGTAGCTGCAGTGTTGGAAGCAACAACCTGGGTGCGGGCAGAGACTGGGATTATCCAGTACGGGACGTAGCTTAGAGTGAGCTCCTCTTGTTGGGAGGTTTCTTCGAGGTGTCTCTTGAGAAAGCCCCTGTCCATGTCAGATTTGATCCTCGCCATAACTTTATTCTGATCCGCGTAGTTGAGCGTGAGCATCGAGTGTTTCTGTATGCTCTTCCAGCCTCCACTTCCAAGTGTGACACTGCTTCCGCAGTACTCGCATGTGATTATCATCTCGCCGAATTTAGGCGCGATGGGTGCACCACAACTAGGACACTTTAGCTGAGTCGCGCCTGTCGGGGCTAGTATCTGATCCTCGCTCTGGGATTGGCCTTGAGAGGCTCCGCCTTGTGCTCCCTGACCGCTGGGTTGGGTAGCTCCACACTTGAAGCAGAACCTTGCGTCGTCTGGGAGCGTTGCTCCACATTTTACACAGTACAATTTACTCATTCCTCCAAAATCAAAGTGGCTTCCCGCAATTAGGACAGAACTTGGAAGGCGAAGTAATCGCAGTTCCGCAGTTAGGGCAATTCTTTGGCTGGCTAGGTTGTGTGGCCGGGGTCCCGCAGTTTGGACAGAACTTTGCCCCGCTTGCTATTGGCGAGCCACATTTTGAGCAAAGAAACTGACCAGCCTGCGCCTGTTGTTGCTGCGCTGGTTGCCTAGATGCGGCCTGAGCTTGGTTTGCACCACAGTTCGGGCAGAATGTGTTGTTCACTGGTATCATTGATCCGCAACTGACGCATGCTTTCGTCGGCGGCTGGGCAATTCCTTGATACATTTGTCCTCCGACAGCGTATCCTAGTCCTGCACCTGCTCCTAGACCCACTCCGAGCCCTGCAGTCGCGCCCGCGGCACCCGATGGATTCTTCGCGGCATCCACCATTGCCTGACCGGCCTGGTATTGGATGTAGTTAACACCGAGTACAGACATCTCTGACCGGGTGTCGATTGCCTTTTGCACCTCATCAGGGAGACTTATGGTCAATCCAGAGATCTTGTTTATCTCGACTCCATACTGGCCAAAATTATCCGGGGCCGTAGCGAGTACTACTTGTTCGATGTTTGTAAGATTCGCTGCGAGATCTGTAACTTTGAGCCCTTGCTGTTTCATTTTGCCTAAAGCGTTGTAGATTAAAATCACAAGCTGCTCACGAAGACGAGATTCTACTTGGTCCGCTGTCTCTACTGCGAAAGTGCCCACGAATTGATTGATAAAGTTCTCAGGAGAGGACACTCTCCACCTGTACTCGCCGAAGATGCGCAGGTTTACGATGCCAAATGTTGGATCTTGAAATTGATACGGCTGCGTGCTTCCATACTTGCCATCCATGTAGCGCTTTTGCACATAGTACACTTCCGCTTGTTGTTGCACGCCTGTGAAGAACTGGAGAAGTTTTCCGACAATTGGCGCGTTGAAATCGGTCAGCGCATATCTGTTGGGTTGATCGAAATAGGTGAGAACCTTACCATCTCTGAAAAACACGGCTATCTCATCTTCGCGCACTACAATGTTGTCGTTCAGTCGAATGAGTCGCGGAACCTTCCACATCACGTTGTCCTGCTTGAACTGGTCCTCCCATGTTATTGTGGTAGAACCCATTACGCTTCCGCCTGAGCTCCAGGCAGGAGTTTTGTCTTTCTTATCGAACACTTTTCTTACACCTATTGAACTAGAATATTCTCGACCGCTTCAATTCGCACGGACCATTTCTGCTTATAGTCAATGATAGCATTGCTCACATTCGAAAGTATTGACTGCAATGAACCAGGCGAGGCAGGATTGTAGGACATGCTCTGTGACGAAGTGAGCGAGACTAGTTGTACAGCTGAGGCCACGAAATTATAGTCATATTCGTATAATTTGTCGAGCTTTGTTTGATCCACTTTGATCGTTGCTGCAAATCCAGAGTAGCCCTGCTCTGCGTGTCTTACCTGGCCACTGAGCCCTTGAATTTGATTAATCAGAGATCCAACCGCGGTGAGGTTGGTGTAGTCTCCCGCATTCACGAGCTGCTTCCTCAGATCTTCAAGATTGGACTTTGCCAGGTTTAGCTTGTCTGCCACCTGATTGCGAAGCATATCATCGGCCACTTTGATATCTTCCTTATCTCTATAACCACTTAGTCCTGGGACAAGCAACTCTAGCTTCTTCAGGAATCCACGGTTTGCGTCAACTTGCTGTCTAATATCCGGATTTTCGCTTGACAAGCTTTCGATTCGCCTGACTGGATAATCTACCTTTTACAATCAAATCAATAAACGTAGCGCATGTTCTAAAGTGGAGAGCCTACGGTCATGTTGACCACGATTTCACACATATCAGCCGAGTACTCTGCTATTCTCCTCAGACTCTCAAGGGCCAGGCGCAAAGAGACGACAGCCTTGTTGTCCAAGCGTGAGGAGATCAGCTGCTCTGTGGCGTTTTCCTCTTCTCTCAGCACCTGGCGGAGTTTTTGAATCGTTTCGTTTGCCAATTTACTACTCATTCCATGCACTGATCTAAGAGAGCTTTCGTAGACATCATTACTTTGCTTTGAGAGTTTCTGTATGTGCTCGGAAAGCGCGTCAGGAATCTTTCTCTTCTCAAGCAATATTGTAGAGCCCGCCACCTGAGCCGCGTGGTCAGCAGTCCGCTCGATGCTTTTCACAATCAACCTGTAGCTCAAGCAGTCTTGGGCATTCTGGAGCCCAATCTCCTGAATCATGGCTCTATTGTGCACTGCGAGATTAAGCTGTCTTGCGATAAAATGATAGAATCTGTCTACCTCGTCGTCTCGCTCAACAATTTCCTTTGCGAACTCCAAATCACTGTTGAAAAGAGATTGCACCGCGTCAAGCTGCATTGCGCTTGATAGTATTCCCATTCGTGAAAGAGCCTTTTTCAATGGAAGATCCACATGTCCGTGAAGGCATTGAGCAAGTATCTTCTCAGTAGTCTCTTCGACTATCTCTACCCCAATCAGCTTGTGCCTTATGTGGTTCTTGAGCTTCGACCTGAGCTCTGGCATGTGAGACTTGAACTTGAAACTCACGACATCAAATCCAGCGATGTAGTAAGCAATGAAAGCCCTCAGAATTTCGTCTTCGTCGGCTTTCTGAGGAATCTCTATTACAGCCTCTACATTTTTTTTCTGTGGAAGGCCAGGAATGATTAACAGAGAAAGATCAGCTTGCGGCGTGAGAAAGACCTCGTCTTTAGGTTTGATTCCAACACTCCGGGCCCATTCGCTTGGAAGAGACACCACTAGTGTAGATCCTCCCGTGAGCTGAACGCGCCTTGATTCGCCTTTGGAGGGCTTTTGAGGTTCGACAGCAAAGGTTTCAGTGCTCAAACAAATCGAATCCTGCCAGAAAGGAGCATCATAATTCGATATATAGACAATATACTCAAGCCAAATCTCTATAGTTTCAATAATAAATACTTATCCGTCACTACATATTCTAGTCAACCCAGAGAGGTGAAACATAAGAAAATGAGAACTGAACATGACCCGGCACGAAGATCTGCGAATGCTGGACAGGAATTGGTAACGACAGAATTTGCTGGACGGTGGCAGGAAGGCTTGAGAAACCACGAGAGGTTGAAGCTACTGCTTCCATTCTTGGAAGAAGACGAGGGATACCTATAGACGGCCTATCCCCCATTCACCATTGCGAAATATCTTCCCTGCAATTTTCTGACTAGAATATCAACTTCGAAGCATTTACTTAGATTTTTGCTGTTTATGACGGAATCTATTTTCCCCCGAGCGAGTGGTTTTCCGTTTCTTAGGAGAAGTGCGTTCGTAAAACACTTTGGAATTTCATCAATTCTATGAGTTACGTACACGATTGAAACTGATCCCCGGCCAGCGATCTTGGAAAGGCTTGAAAGAAAGGACTCTCTTGATTTCAAGTCGAGACCAGCACATGGTTCATCCAGTGCCAAAAGCTTCGGGTCAGTCATTAGGGCTCTCGCGATCAGAATCTTCTGCTTCTCTCCTTGAGAGAGCTCGCGCAAACTGCTGTCCTCGTAGCGAGAACAGCCCAGGAGCCTGAGGAGCTTCATTGCCTGTTTCACGTCCTCTGCTGGAGGGATTGCCCAGAGTCTGGTTGCGGCGCTTCGACCTGCGACGACTATATCCAAGACGTTGTCGTCGAGCGAAATCAAATCGTTCATGTAAGCGCTTACAAATCCAATCTTCCTTCGCAGCTCTCTTAGATCTGCCTCTCCAAACTTTTCTCCGAAGACTTCGATCGTGCCCTTTGAAGGCCTTAGGTAGCCGTTGATTATCTTGAGAAGCGTTGTCTTTCCTGAACCGTTTGGACCAACGATTGCCCAGTTCTCACCACTTTTGATCTCCAGACTGACATTCGAAAGCACTTTTTTTCCTCCAAGATTCGCCTCTACGCCAGAGAGTCTGACTATAGCCTTTGACAATGAACTAGGTCAAACTTGCAAAGTTTCGGCTCTATATGATTTGCAGTCTTCTCGTTATCTAGTTCTAATTCCAAAATGCAATGTTCTGAAAGCACTCATAGTAAAGAGATCGGTGGCCCATGTGATTTTTCAGGCACGGTGTTATCGTGCTTGTTTATTCTACCTGACTAAGAAAAGATCTTTTTTAGAAAGGGTATTGCTTTGAGAGTTCAGGTGGCGAGTACGGTCTTATCCTGCCGTAGTAAGCTCCTTGGCTTCTTCCCGAGTCAGCGAAGTGACTTCAGAATAGTTGCATTCGGAGCACTTACCCTGCTCGACCGGAGATTCACACTTGACACAACGCTCCGTATCTTCAAAGATTTGCATCACAATAAATGGCGTAAGGTAGGATAAATACTTTCAAGCACTAAGATTCCTCTGAGGAATCTATTTTCTCATTGGATGCCCGAATTTCTTTATGGCAGCCTCGCATATGGCATCCGGTGGAATAGTCAGGGGAAGAGCAAACATTACCGTGTGTCCTGCGAGATCAAGGGTCACGAGACGATACTTATCGGTAACCACTGTCGTGAAACGAACAGTTCCCATTTCCGTTGGGAGTGCCTCAGAAAGACCCTGTATTACGAGAGCGCCAACTGTGACTGGATAGTTCTTTGGGAGATTTTCCGCCTTGCCTTTTTCAGATTCGGCATAGCTCAGAATCCTCCCTGCGTCATCCAGCACCGCACACCTTAGAATTTCGTTGCTGATGGTAAGGACCTCTGAAGCATGCAACTTTAGAGGTCAATATGTGTAAGAATAGTATTAATCCTTTTCACGGTGAATTGACTGAACTGCGCATGGAATTTCGCGAGTAGATCTAGCGGCATGCAAGTGAAACACTCGCGATGACGATTCATTCTACAAGCAATTCAATCGCTGTAATTCACGGTAAGTGATTATTCAAAGAATCTGAATTCGAGTGCAAATTCTATCTCTATGAAGGCGGGATGTTGCGCGCGAGTTTTTGCAAAGCAGGTGGCAGCTCTTCATGAGCGTCTTCAAGGAATCTCTACCTCCAGCGTTAAAAGAGGCTCACCTGACCGGATGCAATACTAAGGAATTATAACACTATTTCCAAGAACCGCACTACTGACCCGCTAACAGAGTAGGTCAGGCAGTTCACTATCCATAGCAGAGCCGAGATGTAAGCTGAGGTTCAGAATCAGGGTTTTTGAAAACATTAATCAGGAACCTCATTGTAGAAATTCCACTTTCTTGAGGAAAGGAAAGATTCGCTTTGGATGAATATCTCAACGGAGTGAACGTACACTACATCGATGTGGGGGTGCAAGAGGGCAGGAAGCCGCCAATTGTGCTAATCCATGGATTCCCTTTTAGTTCTGAGATGTGGAGCACACAGATCCAATTTCTAAAAGACGAACGTCGCGTGATTGCTTACGACATTCGAGGCCATGGAAAGAGCGATGTTGGCGATGGTCAATACACGCTGGAGTTTTTTGTCGACGATCTAATTGCACTACTGGATCATCTCAACGTCTCAAAAGCCGATTTGTGTGGACTTTCTATGGGAGGCTATATCGCACTCCGAGCGATAGAAAGAAACCCAGAGAGAGTTTCTTCACTCATTCTCTGTGATAGTAGCTCCCAAGCTGATTCAAACGAAGCAAAACTGAGACGTGCCGCTAGTATAAGATCGGTGAAAACGAATGGAGTCAATGCGTTCGCTGAAACCTTCTTGAAGGCAGTTTTTGCACCGGAGAGCTTCCAATCAAAACCTAGAGAAGTGGAAATGATAAGACGGATAATTCAATCCAATTCTGAAACTGGCATCTGCGGAACCTTACTGGCGCTCGCGGGGCGAACCGATACCACACAAGTCCTCTCACAGATCAGCGTTCCAACGCTTATCTTGGTTGGTGAGCTCGACAAAGTCACGCCATCGAATCTCTCTGAGCTGATGCACGATAAGATTCGAAATTCGGAGTTTCATGTACTTCCAAACGCCGCGCATCTGAGCAATTTGGAAAACACTGCTGAATTTAACAAGCAATTGACAAATTTTGTGGGATGAGGATGTATTATGTTATTTTGAGCTGGCGACCGGTTCACTCGGTTTGTGACTCGCTAGCTAATCACCTGAAATTGAACAACCTTCTTCATAATTCGCTAGTTTCAACCGAGCGAGAAATCATATTGAGCATTCGCAGTACATATCGTGAGATTTCCCGCCACTTTAGTGTTGATGGCTTTAGTCCCTGATATCAAAGGCCCCTATCATCTATGGTTCAAAGATTTCTGGCTAAGATTGGCGAAGGGTTCAGAATAGCTCGATCTGGGACTCAACAGGCGATCAATCGGTTCTTGTTCTCGATTTTGGGTGACGCTTCTGTCATGTATGGTTAGTTCAACGTCTGGTACTTAATTTCACCCAATTCAAAATACAAAAATCGATCACTCATTCAAGCATGAAACGAATTCGAGAGCTGACTAGCATCATTCACATCTCATAGATTCTTACTAGTAAAAGTCTAGGGTAGTTAGAGCATAGCCAGCCACCTATGTTAGGAGTGAAGTTATTAATCGCTCATGGCTATTGCGGATATTATGGCGACGATAAGGAACGCGATTCCCGCATATAGGAAACTGCCAGAGAAGTACCACACGACAATAGCAACAATGATCGCAGGTAATAGGACTATGGCAGCGGCCACAATCAATATGATGATCAGTGCGCCTATGATGAGAAGGATTAGCCCGCCGAAGAGGTCGGGGACACCCGTCAGTATTGGTGGAATAATGCTCAGCAGGAAAGCATCGAAAATTATCATTGAAACAGAGCTCTACTCCTGATTAGTGGTGACTTACAGTTGTTGATGCGCTCCGCTCTGCGGCTGACTGGGAGAGACTCCCTCGGAACGCGCAGTAAATGGCGACTGATATCGTACGAGATTCTCCCTGATTAATCCATATGCTTTCTCCGCATCAGAGTTGGGAAGGTCATTCAAAGATAATGGATCTCCGCCTAATCGAAGCGTACACTTTACGGTTGAACGCACTATGCCCTTTTCCAGCACGACGTTTGAAATGTCTTGATAATTGAAATCCGTATAGTCTTTCTTCAAACCGACCGCATGTGGCTGTCGAAGAATTATTCTCTCATTTGTTATGATAACTGAATCGATGTTTATCTTTGGGTGGTAGAATTTCTGTTTGACATAGATCTGGATCTGCTCGTTTGGGCCAAGTATCTTCTTTACATCCTCCGGCGTTTCACTCATTTCAAATATCCACCAACTTTCAATTCCTAGTTACATATTGCATCCTCCCCGCTATGAGAATTAATCGTTCGCAGAGTGACTAAATTTTGAAAACAAAAATCATTAACCGCAGATAGAATGACTAAGAAGCCTCAAACGATTCGATAAACCAATGGCACCTCCTAGATACTCAGGGCGTTCTCAGCCCTAGTCCTCTTGTCATCCCACTTGCTATAAGCATCAAACTCTGGTTTGTGCCAGCGTGCGCCAACACCGAGGATGACTCTACCGGCTGAGAGTTGATCCAACGTGGCGAGGATCTCTGCAAGCATCGCTGGAGGCCTGAAAGGTATTGGAGTATTATTACTAACATTCAGTGTCACGTGCCAATAGATTCCAAAACAAGTGTACTTGCAATGTAAGAGCGAACAGAGTCATGCAAGTTCCCTACTTGATGCAGCCCACGTCGAGCTCCTAGGACTTTATTAGTAGGAGAATTTACGAGCAACATCAACTCCACGGCAAGGAGACTGAAATCATGTGTAAATTTTCCCATATTCCGCCAAGGACCGGAGAACACGGATTCATATTAGATAACTCGACTGGAAAAAGATATCCTGAATCGAAATATGCCGTTGTTCATGACTCTGATCATGTTGGTTGTCATATTCGAAGGTTCCCCAAGAGCTTGGGCCAAAAGAAAATTCGACGTTTGACAGGCCGGAGTAGGCACTAGCGATCCAAAATCTTGGCATTGCGTACGGGACACATCACAGTGTCTTTCGAGACCAGTCTTCCGATTATTGTAGTCATTGAAAACTCGCCTCGAAGAATACAGTCTCTAGATTCCTGCATAATACAATCTTCAATATCTGTAGGTGCGTGGATTCTTGCAATTTCAAGAGAGAATCTACAAAAGTACCATCATTGATTCAGGCAGCATTCTTCTTCCTTTAAGCTCCGACAAACCAGCTAACTTTACTTATCATCCTGAGGCGGAGATTGCTTTTCGTATATTTTCTTGACCTGTCTCCTCTCCTCTTCAGGTTCCAGACCATAAACGTACCTCTTTCCCCGGACGGCAGAGGCTATAGCGGCGACGAAGGCAAGAGTGGCGTTGAAGTAGATCGCAGTTCGAACGGAAGACATGAATGCAGGGGCGAATGCATTTGGAAACCAGGACTTTCCAGTCAAGATAGCTACAGTGCCTGCGCTCAACGAGCCAGTCACACTCTGGGGAAGCGAGCTCAAAATAGTCTGCATCGGGTTGTATCCAAGGAACGCAACAAACAACGCCGATGTTGGAGGAATGTGTTGAAAGATGGATGCCCCTAACTGTGGAGCGCCGGCGCTTGCAGCTGCGCTAGCCAAGTAACCAGGGAGGTTGGTCGATAGTACTAAAGTTACTATTGTAAAAAGGATGCTTGTGCCTATCGTCGTCCCAGTATTCAGCAGTGTGGTCCTCATGCCTGCGGCAGAGCCCCTGTTCTGTGGTGGGACAGAATTCATTATGGACGTGATATTGGGGGAGGAGAACATTCCCAGCCCTATCCCCATAGCAAAAATGATCGCAGCGAAACTCGGATAGTAAAAGTTGTAAGGTAACGTGGAAAGCGCTAGAAAGGACGATCCAGTGATGATCATACCAAATGTGGAAAACCCCCTTGCACCGTACTTGTCAGAGAGATATCCACTCAAAGGGCCCATTAACACAAAGCCAAGAGAAAATGGAACTATGTAGATGCCAGCCCAGAAGGGGGTATCCTGGTAGCTGATCCCATGCAATGGTAGCCAAACTGCTTGAAGCAAGATTATCAGCAACAATGTTACTCCACCTCTCGCAAGAGCGGCTAGCACATCAGCAAAGTTCGCCGCAGCAAATATTCTTCTCTTGAACAGTTCAAGCCTGAACATTGGATCCTGTACGCGTGCTTCAATGAACGGGAACGTAGCAAGCAATACTAATGAAGAAACTAGACCTGCGATTACGTATGGATTCGACCAACCCATCGTGGATGTGCCGTAGGGCACAAGTCCATATGTGATAGAAATCAATAGCAAAATGAGTCCCGCTCCGAAAGTCACGTTGCCCCAAACATCGAGCTTCTGGCCTTTCCTGATCGTCGCGAGTTCTCTAAGTTTAAAATGAGACCAAGCAGTTCCAAAGATCCCGAATGGAACGCTTACAAGGAAGACATATCTCCAGTCATAGGTTGCGAGCACGCCGCCGAGCACTAATCCGAGAATCGACCCAGCCAGGACCGCAACCTGATTCAATCCTAGAGCCTTTCCACGCTCGTCAGGACCGAAAGCGTCAGTAAGTATTGCGGCGCTGTTAGAGAATAGGAACGCAGCGCCAATCCCCTGAACCACTCTGAATAAGATTAGCTCCAAAGCCCCAGTGTCCCCTGTGTTCGGAGTCAGGTAGAGAAGAATTGAACCCGCAGTGTATATTCCAAAGCCCAGATTGTAGAGGCGAACGCGTCCTAACATATCTGAAATACGTCCGAATGATACGAGAAGAGTTGCGGTGACTATGCTGTAACCAAAGAGAATCCATAGCAGATAGGTGAATGAGGATAATGGATTGATCTGAATGCCGCGGAAGATTGACGGCAGTGCAATCAGCACGATGTTTAGGTCTATCGCGGCAAGTAGTGTTCCGAGCGTCGTATTGGAGAGGGCTACCCATTTGTACTCCGTGTTATTACTTCACTATCCTCTTTTTTTGTGAGAAGCATCTCCATGAGAGAGAAATGGCCTAACCCTAATGCTCGATAGCATGTGGTGGTGTGATGCGTTGCAAATGACGGATCTGTTTTTCTGAGAATTCATTTTCCGATTTTAGTATTGTATCTCTTATCTTGGCGATATTTGCTACCAGTTGCTCCAGTTCCTGTGCAGGCAGTCCGCTCATAAGTTCCGCTACCTTCTTTCTATGCACGGCCACAATTTTCTTCCATAGGCGACGGCCTTCTGGTGTCAGTTCTATCCACACGACGCGACGGTCCTTTGTCCCTCTTATCCGCTTCAAGCAATTGCGCTTCTCAAGGTTATCCACAATGACCGTAATGTTGGCGTTTGTGACAATCAACTCCTTGCCGATTTGGTTCATGGGAAGAGAGCCCGTTTCCGACCGTCCGACAGCTCGCAAGATCGAGTATTGAGGAGGAGTGAGGCCGTAGTGCCTCAGGTCAGAGTTCACTTTTGCATATACTATTCTGTAGATGTCCGCTATACTACGCCACGCCTTCAACTCTATACTGTCATTTTCTAGCGAACTCAATATTCAGCTCACTTTCTTTTATTAATTAGAAGCCAGCTGGAGGTTGAATCTTCAATGATTTAAGTTTAAACTAGCCTCAGCTCGGACCTCAATATAGAAAATATGAGATCAAAAAGAGTCACATTCTGCCAGCTATGATCTGCCTTACCAAGTTCAAGATCCGTGCCAGAGTTTCGCTTTTCTTTATCGGCGAAATATGTCAATCGCGCAGGTAATCGAACTTTCCCAATCTTCCACCACAAATGGGAAGTTATTCTGAATCTAGAAGGAGATACCCTATGGAAATCAATCAGTAGCGCTTATTAGACTCGAGTCTAATGTACAAGCTCATAGATTGTCATCCTACCGTAAGCGAAGCGAAGTCAAAGAGGAAGTGAAGGGGCACAACCATCCGTTCAACGAGAAGTGCGGTTCGCACTGCCCACGAAACGAGCACTACAAGGGGCGAGTTAAGAAACTAGACTTTCTGCACACGAAGAAGCCCTAGCTATCTAGGGCGATTTCCACTCATCATATTGGGTTCAATGCGCACTCCTCATTAGTAAACCCAAACCACGCCATAGGAAGCGATACTAAAGTCGGACTCGCTTTATAGGAGATTGGTATTAGCGAAAACATCAGTGCCCATAAATTACGGATTCTGAATCTTTGTAATCCTTTGAGACTGAATAAATACGGCCTTACTTTCAAGGAGGTACGAAGCTTTGTTTCTTTCAAAGAAATCTTGTTGTGCGCTACATTGCTAAGTTGAAGTTCACTAAGGGGCCTATGAAGTCTCTTTCTACACGCGCTCGTAGCCTAGGTTTAACGTCCTTCGCAGGGCGATTGTAACTCTTCTTACCGCAGAATGGGCAAATGAGTTCGGGACCAACGATAGACTGCTACCTTGCCTAACATGAATCGCGGTGCGACTATCGCCTCTTGCCTTCTGTTGATCTCAAATTCGCGCTCGCGATTCTTGCACTTGACTGCGAGCACTGCAATTCACTTCCACTTTGTGAGTATCTCTTCCCTGCGGAAGGTGGCTCTGGCGACGAAAAGGAGAAGCAGGTCCACCACCAAAAGAATACCAGCGATGATAAGGAGGTTGTTTGTGACACCGAGCGGTATTAAATTGAGTTCGCCAGCGACGTAGATCCCTGCGAAAGGGAGCATCACGAGGACTCCAATCTGCTGCGCGACCCGCACATCGCTCACCTTTGACGAGACAATAACGTTCCATTCGACGCTCATTATCGCCGCGAGAGGGACCATAAGAAAAAGGACAATTGCTGCATTCCAGTTGGGAAAAAAGTAGTACCCTAATTTGTCCTGTGTCACGAGATCCATGAGAACCATGAAGATCGTAGCTCCTCCCAAGATGGCCGCTATTGGAGGTATGAAGGCCGCAATTCCCTTTCCTAGCAAGATTTCGCTGTCGGTCGTGGGGGTCGCTAGGAGTGGCTCCAAGCTTTTTTCGACTTTCTCGCCGACCAGGCTGTACGATGCAATAGTTGATGGAATCATTCCTGCAAGTATGAGGTAGAAGAAAGTAAATGCAGGCAGAAGTGTTATGATTTCCGACGCAGGAAATCCACTTGCGCCGTTCTTATGCCCGGCATAATCGATCACAATAGGAAGAAGGAACGAGACTATGAGGGGGACCACGATGATTGTATAGATTATGTTCTTCCTCTTTCGGAATGTCTTAAAGTCCTTCTCCGCGATGATCCATGATTTCGAGAGTCTCATTTGGCTTCCCTCACGAGTTTCAGATACGCGTCTTCCAAAGACGAGCCTACGACTGTAACAGATTGAACGTGGCCGCCAGCTCGGATTATTGCTTCCACTATAGCAGCATTCTCTTTTTCAGGATTTGCCACATCTATCGTCAGCTTGTTACCGTCAACTGCTACGTTTCCAACTGGTAACTTCTTCAAGGCAGCAAGTATTGCATCGCTTAATTGCTCTAGCTGAATTACGGTCTTCCTACCACTGACCGACCGCTCGAGTTCCTCAGTTGTGCCGATAGCCATCAGTTTTGTATTCAGTATTGCAATCTTGTCGCAGATCCTCTGAGCTTCATCGAGGTTGTGCGTGTTCAAAAAGATGGTCCTTTTTTCCTTCTTTAAGTCGAGGATAAAATCCCTGACTGTCCTCGAGGACTCGGGGTCCAGGTTTGCTGTGGGCTCGTCCATGAACAAAATCTGTGGATCATGTATGAGAGAGCGCGCTATCGCGAGTTTTTGCTTCATGCCTTTCGAGAACGTACCCGCTGCAACGTCCTTTTTCTCCCAGAGTCCTAGCATCTTGAGAAAGCGCTCGATGTTTTCCTTCCTTTGCGCTTCTGTACAATCATAGAGCTTTCCGTAAAAGTCCAGGTTGTCATAAGCGCTGAGGGTGTCGTAGAGGCCCACATTGTCAGGTACAAGACCGATAATCTTCCTGATCTTCAGAGAATCTGCTGCGTTGCCAATTTCATAATCTCCTATTCTAGCTTCTCCGCTGGTCTTCGATATCAAACAGCAAAGCATCCTGACTGTTGTCGTCTTCCCCGCTCCGTTGGGGCCCAAGAACCCGAAGACCTCTCCATCCTCTACTCGAAGGGAAACAGAGTCGACTGCAGTTAGTTCACCGAACTTTCTGGTCAGGTTCTTCGTCTCAATCAAGTTTCGTCACACTCTGAACATTTTTGAGTGGTGAAGGAACCATAGTTCTTCACTAGACGGATCTCTTCAATCTTGGGAATGGAACGCACCATAGGTAGAAACCTCCTTGCGTGTTTAGCTTCTTCTCCAAACACGTGAAAGATTCAAGTTTCTTATATTGAGAAAAACCTCCTTTAAATGGAGTTTGAAAAGGACAAATTACATAATGGATAGAGCCCAAAGGACCTGCGAATCCTAATGATGGATGCTGAAACGGGTGTTTCCACGCGATGAAGTGAAGAGGGTAGTTAGGCGAGGGTTTGTCCTCCAAAGGTACCTGCTCAGAATGGCTTGGGACTCCTCTATGCCACTTGCAATTTTCCCTACAGTTTTCACTGGCTGATCGTTGGACTCCATGCCCAACTTCCTAACCAAGCTCCTAGAACCGGAGCTTTGGTAATAGTTGAGTTATATGCGCCGCAGTGTCTAATGTAATCATGGAAATCAGGAGAAAGGAGTATTCTACACCTCTCCTCATTTCTCTAGCTTGCGTCCTCAACTCTTTTCAAAATGCGTAGCGCTGTGAGTGTAATCCACTTGCTCGGCTTGCCGGCTTCTTCTAACGCAAAGGGCTTGACTTTTTTCAGGTTGGGATCGTACCCTGTTCCCACTCCTCGATCTGGATGCACTTTGTCAAGTAGCCAAGTTCCGTCACGCTGACGTTTGTCGTTGAGAATCTTAAGAGCGGGGCTGAGTCTCCGGTCGTCTGCATAACCTAGCTTTGTGATAAAATCCAAACCAACAAGGATGTCGTAGTAGTAATGAACAGGGTAGTGGAACCTGAACCAAGGATCGTACTTTTTTTCTCCATCATCGAAAAGCTTTCTTTGGAGATAAAACTCGACTCCTCGCTCGATAGAGCGGTTGATGCTTTTGGTCCTTTTCTCCTTTGGTAGCACAGCGTACGCAGCGAGAGCTTCCCAGCTGTCAAGAGTTCCTTTGTCGCTCGTGAAGCAGTTCCAGCCACCATCTTCTTTTTGATCTTCGAGTAGCCTATCGTACAGCTTCCTTACTCTCAAATCATCAAGGTAACCAAAGCGAGTTAGCATACGCGCAGTGTTCCCTACGATGCATACTTCCTCATTGTATATGTTAATCATTGTTCCTAGTCCAAGCTTGTACTTGAAGAAGAGATCTGCAATCTTTCCAATTCTTCGATCTTTTGAAGTGAGCCCGAGGTCTGAAAGAACGAGAGCTCGCCAATTAGTTGTGACATAACCTGGCCGAAGGAGAAAATTTAACCATCTGAGAAAATTCGCTGGCCTCCGAAGAACATTCTCCTGCGTCGGATTTGTTGGTTCGTTTGGTTCCCAGTATCCTCCTGGTTTTTGCAGCTCTAGAATATCTTTAGCCCAGCCTCTTCGAGGAATCTTCGAGTACGCTTCTCTGACTTCTGGATCATTTTCTTTGCGACCCAAGAGGTCGACCAAAGTATAGTAGCGAACTGATGGTTGATCTTCCTCGAGCAACCACTCTATAACATGCTGATTCAGTATGTTGGAGTTTAAATTGGCCAACTTGTTCAATGACTAACGCCTATCTATGATTAAAGAATTTGCGTTTTCACAAGTAAGGACATCGAGAGTGAGCTATGGCAATTCCCCGGATTCAATCGGATAGCTCCATCTCGATTGAGCGATTGCTTGCCCTATGAAAAACTCTAGCGATGAGATCCAAAAGATAGCGCCATTGAATGTGTTCCTGTCTACGCGAAGTGAAAATTGTGACTTTTGCACTCTTGTCCACTTCTAATGTTTGGCGTAATAATCTGCTACTGCTCTAAACGATTCTTTCGGTTCCCATGTGAAATCTGGGTATGTTTCCCCGTGCTTTCCTACATTGCTTGCGAATTTCGTGAGTACATCAGGCGGTAGATCTACACCAAAGAGTTCTCTTCCTTGCTTTACCGTTTGTTGGATAATCTTCTCTAGGTTCTCTTTCTCAGGATAGCTCTTTACCAAGCTGTAGCTCGGCATGTCAGAGTCGAATCTAGGATCTTCGTTATAATGGGACAGGGGTGATACGAAAGTGAACACGAAGGCTCCCTCTACGCCAGCAGAGTCGAAAATGCCTAGCTGGTCGGTGATTTCGCGTGCCTGTAGGGTCTCATCACGGACATAGTGTCCATCCACCCGCGTGGGTATTTTCAAGACTTCTGCAATTCCAGCCGGCGGACTCGCCTTGGGGCCCATATAATCAGCCATCATCCCAAATGCGATTGCCCAACCTTGACCGCCCAATTTCTCGGCACCCTGATATGTGCAACAACCAAATTCTCCGATTACAACGGGTTTGCCGTACGCGAAGGAATCCTTGAGCATTTTGTCGTACATGTCTCGCATTCCGGAATTACGATATAGATCCACTCCCACGAAATCAAGCATGCTCCAGTCAACTCTTTCAAAGGGGACGGAGAAGTACGTAACTTTTCCATGAAATGCCTCCCTAACAGCTGCATTTGCTCTTGCCAAGAAAGCATTGAGGGGCTCGTTGTGCTTCCCGGCCCTAACATTGTCCCTGAACGATGGATTGCTCATACGTTCGATTAGATTCTTGCCCTCTAGTATTTCCTGCATGAAGAGAGTCAACTCCGATCCGAGCGAGAAGATGATGCTGGGCCATCTAACCCTCAACGACTCGGCCGCCTGCGCAGCTTTTAGTAGATAAACAAATGTCTCCTCCTGACCCTGCTCAAACATCTCTGGTGAAAACCACACTTCAAGACCTTGTTTCAAAGCTGCTTCGGAGGCAGTCACTAACCGATCAACATCGAGCCCCTGGATTCTCACCGCATTGCAATGTAGATCGTTCTTGATAATTTCAAGCTCGCGTTGAACAATCCTCGAATCAAAATTGGGACGCTGAAGTGAACCCTCTAGGACACGTCCCACATCGTAACAAACACCCTTTCGTTTCATTTCTTAGGCACCTTTTGATCTGGCTTCAGCATCCGAAGTATGATATCGGCATCTGGAAGATTTTCACTTATCTTCTTGGCATCGGAGTAGGTCATTCTTCTCCAAAGCCCTTCGATGCACGCGATGATAGCTTCCAATAGTTGAGCTCGGTCATCTTGATTTATTTGGGCCGCGACCGACTCTCTCCAACTCGTTTTCAGCCTCCTCGTACTGCGAACTAAAATCTTCTCCGATGGGGCGTAAGCCCTGGGAAGGTCGGCCTGATCCCTTCCGCTTTTTGGTTTCTTTTTCCTTTGTTGCCTTTTGCTTTCGATCAACCTTATCAATTTTGGTGGCGAGCTTTGGTTCGTGCCTGTGTTTCATTGGGAAAGATCAGATCTCTCCTGATCAGATATTTCACGAGTGATAAAATCCTTTTCGGGACCGCCCCGAAAGGAGAATGGATAGAGCAACCCTACTGTCTTCTTGCTGGCATGAGTTCTTTTTCTTGGTTCATAATTTTCCGTTGTATGAGCAGGATCAGATCAAAGAGACTGGTCATTGCGCTAAAACGTTTCCTGATACCGATTGGCCATTGCCTAACAGGAAAACAAAAGCATAGACTTGCCCTGCGGTAATCGCCTGTGACCCGCCTGTCGTTATCGGATAAAATACGAATGTCTCACTTATCTTGGGGTTCGATTGAATGGATCCACTCGATGTGCTGCTCGTGAAGTTGATCAGGCCAGATGTACCAGAATTCAGGCTCCACTCCGTAATCGGAGAGGTGAGATTCGGTCCGGTGAGGGTAATTGATCTGATGTAGGTGACTTTCAAGTAATTAATGATCGTGAAGTTGAGTCTTGAGGTTGCGAATGAGGGACCTGAGGCAATCGATCCTGAATACAGTGTGATCGATTGGAGGGACATGGTTTCGACATTGGGGCACATGCAAGCCGGAGTACTCAGATAGAGAACTCCTCCAAACGCCAAAAGCCCAAACAGGGTGACTAGGAGGAGCGGAATCTCAGGTTTCATTCAACCACAGTATGAACAAGCGATAAGATTGGAAAATTATGGAGCAGGAATATGAATCCATTCTCTTACCAATTAGCTTCACGTAACGATAACCGAATATTTTATTGGTCCTACTAGCTGCGTCTTGCCGGCTGGTTTTGGATAAAGCATTATTGTGAACGTTCCCTTCTTTAATGCTTCAAATGAGAACTGTGTAGTCTGACCTCCACCAGATAGTTGAACGATATTCTCTGAGATGAGTGTGAATTCATCACTGCCAAAAGACGCGGACCAGCTTCCCGGTGGACAATCGATTTCAAACATCATTCCCTTTTCCACGGAAAAAAGACGCTCCCTGCCAGATGTTGTGCCGTGGCCCTTTGTACCACCCATGACGCTTTCCTGAATCTGAATCGTTTTCATCAAGTCTGAGCGCGTTATAATGCCACAAAGCTGTTCGCTCTCATCCAGCACGAAAATTCTACCTACTCTATTCCTTGACATCAGAATAGCTACCTGTTGTGCAGGGTCTGCCTGTTTCACCGTTACGAGCTTTTGTTTAGGCGTCATCGCATCTCTAACAAAGGTGGTGTCCCACAGATTTCTTTTGACGCGCCTCAGATCATCCACAGTGACGCAGCCCACAATTTCTTTATCGTTTTCCATCACGGGGAACCCGTTGTGCTTGTGCTGTAGAAAGGAGGAAGATAGCTCCGTGAGAGTCATTCCCGGAGGAACGGAATCTACACTCCTTGTCATGATGTCACTTGCTTTGAGATCTGCGAGGTCGCGCTGAATCATCATCTGATTCATTTCACTTGACGCTGAGCTTGATATGAACCACCCGATCAAAAGGAGCCAGATGCCGTCAAAGACGTCTACAGTAAAGAGGAAGAAAATACCCACGAACATGATGATGTAGGCGAATACTCGCCCGACTGTGGAAGCGATTCTAGTTGATTTCATCATGTCGTCATTACGTCTCCAGATCAGGGATCTAAGAATCCTGCCACCATCCATCGGGAAAGCGGGAATCAAATTGAACCCAGAGACCAGCGCGTTTACGAGGAATGAGTAGTATAGTGGGCCCTGTATCAGAACTGGAGCGCTCAGATCGACAGAAGCGATCCATCCGAGCAAGCAAACGAGCGAGATTGCAATAGAAGTAAGAGGACCTGCCGCGCTCATCTTAAGTTCTAGATTCGCGTTTGGAGGTTCTTCCGCCATCTCCGAAACCCCGCCTAGGAGATAGAGGGTAATCTTTCCAATCTTCAGTCCATTTCTCTTTGCCACTATCGAGTGAGCAAGTTCGTGAATGATTATCGAAACAAACAACAGGATCGCTGAAAGGATTCCGATTGAGAGGTAATAGATCCAAGAGAGATTTGGGTAAGATGCCGGCATCATCCAGAATCCGACAGTGTAGGCTATCAATGCGAATATTATGAACCATGAGTAGTCGAGATACAGTGGTATCCCCGAAACAGTTCCAATCTTAACCGCCAATCTGCAAGACCCCGGCCCTCTATCGATTCGGCTCTGACTAATTATGCTCCGGACATGCATATAACAAGGTGCGACGATCTTCAAAGGTGAGAATCAA
>VFSW01000117.1_pt1 | contig 97967 bp, 89 predicted proteins | sample 5358111 | NCBI WGS metagenome assembly VFSW01 (sample SAMN11554181, study PRJNA540505) | mine drainage metagenome | isolation source: sediment from site ElyBrook_90M | place: USA: Ely Copper Mine, Vershire, VT | collected 2017 | reverse complement strand
CCCCCCCCCCCCCGCCCGGCCGCGGCCCCCGCGCGCGCCCCCCCCCCCCGCCCCGGGGGCGCCCGCCCGGGCGGGGCCCCCCCCCCCCCCGCCCCAGGGGCGACGACTGCACCGGCTCAGCCCACGACCGCGCCAGCGGCGACGCAAGCTCCCGCCGCCGGAACCATCGTGCTGCATATGCTGTGGTACAACGACGGCAATGAAGGCGATGTGATGCGCGATTTGCTGAATCGCTATCAAACGGCAAACCCCGGCATCCAAGTCGTGATGGATACCGTCGCCTACAAAGACATTCACAATATCTTGCAGACCCAGGTCGATGGAGGCACGCCACCTGACCTCGCGCGCGTGACGGATGTGGCGCGCTTTGCCGGCAAGTATCTGGACATGCGCCCCTACATGACCGACCCCAATGGCTGGGCAGCGGAGTGGCCCGCGCCAGTGCTCCAATCGTTCCGTACCGGCAGCGATACCACCGGGTTGTACGGCTTTCCAACTCAGTTCACTGTGACTGGACCGTTCATCAACCGCACGTTGTTCCAGCAAGCCGGCGTGCCGGTGCCCAGCGATACCAAGCAGAATGTGACCTGGGACGAGTGGGTCGCGGCGGCGAAGCAGGTCGGAGCTGCCACCAAGACGTATGCGGTGGCGATGGATCGCACGGGACACCGCTTCTGGGGTCCATCGCTCAGCAACTGCGCCCACTATATCGATTCAGCATCGTCGAAGACCTTCACCATCGATACGCCGGGCTTTCGCGACACGGCGAATATGCTCATCAGCTGGCATCAGCAGAAGATCACTCCGCTGGACATCTGGCTGGGCAGCGGCGGCGCGTACGCGGCGGGCAACGACTATTTCGTCAATGGTCAACTTGTCTTCTACTTCTCGGGCAGTTGGCAGATCGGACAGTTCGCCAAGTTGATTGGCAACAAGTTTGAGTGGGATGCCATTCCGAATCCGTCCGGCAAGTGCGGCTCCACCGGCATTCCCGGCGGCGCGCTACTCGGCGCAATGGCTGGCACCAAGCATCCGAAGGAAGTGACCAAGCTGGTCGAGTGGCTGTCCTCGGATGACGTGCTGGCAGAATTCTCGGCGCGGTCGCTCTTTATTCCCGGCAAACTGACGTTGGCGAAGAAAGGTATTCAGTATCCTTCGAGCAACAAACAGCTCAACGTCTTTCTCGCCGAAATTCCCAAGTTGTCGCCAGAAGCGTATGCGTTGCAATACCATCCGCTGACGTTCGTCTTGAACACCGAAATTCGCGATCGATTGAGTCAGGTCATCGCTGGCGAATTGACGCTGGACCAAGCCATTCAGAAGATTCAGCAAAAGATGGACGACGCGGTCAAAACGATGAAGTAAATCGGTTCTCTGAGTTCACCGCCGGGCTATCGGCGACCGCGCGCGATCAGCTGATAGCCCGGTTTCATCCTCGGCGGGAGGTTGTGGAATGCCAAACTCGAAAGATTCGGCGGAACAACGCGAGCCGTTTGCGCTGGGCGATCTTTTGCTCAAACCCTTCTCATGGGTCTTGAGTCTAGTCGATTTCATTCTTCTCCCACTGCAAAATCTGATCGGCGCGCGGCGGATGGCGTACTTTTTCGTCCTGCCCAACATGTTGGTCTTTGGCATCTTTATCCTGCTGCCGATGCTGCTCAATTTTTACTACGGCTTTACCACCGGCACTTCGATCCTGCCGGAAAATCGTCCCGTCGTGGGAACAGCGAATTTCCAAAAACTTTTGTACTGTCAGAGCTATCTCGACGTCAATAGCTGCTCCGAGGATTTGTTCTGGCGCGGCGTGGAAAACACGACTGTGTTCGTCGTCGGGCAGGTGGTTGGCATAGTGCTGCTTTCGCTCGTCACCGCGCTGGCGCTGAACCGCGAAATCCGTGGGCGCGGTTTCTTTCGCGCCGTTTTCTTTTATCCCGTCCTCCTCTCGCCGGTGGTCGTCGCGCTGATTTGGAAATGGATTCTCCAGTACCAGTACGGTTTGCTCAACGCGTTTCTCGTCTCGCTCGGTTTCGGCAAGGTGCCTTTTCTGCTGGACGCGCGCTGGGCGCAGTTCTGGGTGATTGCCATCAGCATCTGGGCGCAGATGGGATTCTTTACGCTCATTCTGCTCGCCGGCTTGCAGGCGATCCCGAAAGAAATGTACGAAGCCGCGTCGATGGACGGCGCGAACAAGTGGCTGTCGTTCCGCAACGTGACGCTGCCCCTGCTGATGCCGACGATGACGGTGGTGGTGATCCTCGCGCTGATTCGCGCCGTGCAGGTGTTCGATCAAGTCTTTGTGCTGACCGGCGGCGGACCGGGCACGGCGACGCTGTACATCGTCCAGTACATTTATCGTACCGGTTTCGAGTTCCGCAATTATGGCATGGCGGCGGCGGCTTCGCTGGTGCTGGCAATCGTTCTGTTCGTGCTGACGTTGGGACAACTCGTCTTCAGCCGCCGGCAAGAGGCGACATAGACAAGGAGCGCGCTGTGAATCGAACGAATCAATCGAACGCTATCGTCACGTTCTTGACGCGTCGCCGAGGCGGCAAACGTTTCGACTCGGCGGACATTATCACGTACCTCTATCTGATCGTCGGCACGGTCGTCATGTTCGGACCGGTCGTGTGGCTCGTGCTGTCGTCGTTCAAACCGCTGGAAGGATTGTACGCATTCCCGCCGACCTTTTTGCCGTATCGGCAGGCGACCGTCCAGGTCGCGGGGTACGATCAGCCGCTCGATCTGTACGATGTCAAAATGTCCGATGGCACGGTGCGGCGGCTCGCGCAGATTTCGCAGATCGGCATCGGCGCGCGGATGATCGATCCAAACGCGCCGAGCACTCAGCCGATTGACATCAACATCGATCAGCGCACGCCGGTCCAGTCAATCTATTTTGATTGGGCAAATTATACGGGCGCGGTTCAGAAATTTCCCTTCTTGACGTACCTGCGAAATTCCGTTATCGTGACGGTGGTGGCGACGTTGATCACGCTGCTCATCAACAGTATGGCGGCGTTCGGCTTGAGCAAGTACCAATTCCGCGGACGCGACGCGCTCTTTGTGATTATCCTCAGCACGCTGATGGTGCCGGTCTCGGTGATCTTGATCCCGGCGTTTCTGGTGATCGCCAAGGTGGGCTGGTCGAACAATTTGTGGGGCTTGATCGTTCCCGGCGCGGCGACGCCGACCGGCGTTTTTCTGCTGCGGCAGTATATGCTGACCATTCCGGACGACCTCATTCAATCGGCGCGGATCGACGGCGCGAGCGAGTGGCGCATTTACTGGCAAGTGATTTTGCCGCTCGCCGGTCCCGCGCTCGCGGTGCTCGCCATCTTTTCGGTGATGTGGCGCTGGAACGATTTCCTGTGGCCCCTCATCGTCGTCAGTCGAACGGATTTGTTCACGCTGCAAGTTGGGCTGAACGCGTTTCAGGGCGAACTGAACCAACAGTGGAATTACATCCTCGCGATGACGGTGCTGACGCTGCTGCCGATCACCCTCGTGTTTGCGTTGTTGGAGCGCTACATCACCACCGGCATTGCGACGACGGGCTTGAAGTGAAAGGCAGGAAGGTATGCGTATCGGTACGACCGGCAAAATTTTGCGCGTCGACCTGACGCGAGGCGCGCTGCGCGTCGAACAGCTCGACGAAGCATTTTATCGACTCTACCCCGGCGGTCGGGCGCTGGCGGCGTACCTCTTGCTGCGCGAACTGCCGCCGCACACCGAGCCGTTCGATCCAGAAAATATCTTGATCCTCGCGAATGGCTTGCTCACCGGCGCGCCGTTTTCGACCGCGACGCGTTTTACCGCCGTCGCGCGGTCGCCGCTCACGCGCGCGTTCGGCGAATCGGAAGCCGGCGGTTACTGGGGACCGGAATTGAAAATGGCGGGCTGGGAAGCCATCGTCATCACCGGTCGCGCGGAGCAGCCAGTTTATCTTTCGATTCGCGACGACCGCGCCGAAATTCGCGACGCGCGGCATCTGTGGGGACGCGAGCCGGCAGAAGCGCAAGCGTCGATTCGCGAAGAGTTGGGCGACAAGTTGATTCGCGTTCTGCAAATCGGCATCGGCGGAGAAAACCTCGTGCGCTTTGCCGCGCTGACGAACGAGCTGCGCCACTTTAACGGTCGCAGCGGAATGGGCGCCGTGATGGGATCGAAAAACCTGAAAGCGATTGCCGTACGCGGCACCACGCGCTATCTCGATCTCACGCAGAATCCACAACCGATTGCCGAACTGGGACGCGTACTGGCAAAGCGCGTGCGGGAGCATCCACAATCGTGGGACCTGCAGGACAAGGGGACGCCAGGACTGGTCGGCAGTCTCAACGCCTCCGGCATTTTGCCGACGCGCAATTTTCATCAAGGCGCGTTCGAGAATGTGGACAAGGTGAGCTGGGACGCGTACGAGAAAGAACTGTTGACCGCGCGGCGCAGTTGTTACGCGTGTGCAGTGCGCTGCAAGCGCGAGGTCGCGGTCAACGATCGCTATCAGGTGAGCGATGCATACGGCGGTCCCGAATACGAAACCGTCGACGGCTTTGGTCCGAATTGTGGTATCGACGATTTGCAGGCGATTGCCAAAGCCAACGAACTGTGCAATCGCTTTACGCTGGATACCATCTCGACCAGTTCGGTCATTTCGTTTGCGATGGAATGTTTTGAGCATGGGCTGATCGGGCTCAAGGAAACTGGCGGCATTGATCTGCATTTTGGCAACGCCGCGGCGATGCTCCAGCTGGTCGAGCTGATCGCGCGGCGGCAAGGCATCGGTGATTTGCTCGCGGAGGGCACGCGGCGCGCGGCGGAACGGATCGGCGGCGACGCACGCTATTTTGCGATGCAGGTCAAGGGGCAGGAATTGCCGATGCACGATCCGCGCGGCAAGGTGGGCGTGGGCATTGGCTATGCCATCAATGAAGCCGGCGCCGATCATCTGACCGCGGCGCACGACCCGATGGTCGCGAATCCGGATTCGATCAGTTTCAAGAGCGCGCTGCCGCTAGGCGTCGAGGCGGTCCCCGCGCGCGAACTGAGCAGCCGCAAGGCGCGGAATTATGCGATTCTGGAGAACTGGAACAGCGCGGAAAAAGTCGTCGGGCTGTGTTTCTTCGGACCCGCACCGCGCTCGTTCATCCAGGTGGATGAAGTGGTAACCGCGGTGCGCGCGGCGACTGGCTGGGAGGTGAACGCGCGCGACATTTTGCGGATCGGCGAACGCGCGACGAATCTTGCGCGCGCGTTCAATCTCCGCGAGGGATTCTCGCGCGCGGAGGACACGCTGCCGGAGCGGTTGTTCCAGCCGCTGGAAAATGGCGCGCTGCAGGGTGTGGCGGTTCCGAAAGCGGAATTCGATCAAACGATGACGGAGGTGTACCGGCACAAGGGCTGGGACCCCGAAACGACCGCGCCGACGCGCGCGCGTTTGCGCGAACTGGACATCGAATGGGTCGCGGACTGGTTGGAGCAAGCGTAGATGCATTTGCGCCTCGGCGGGCATCTGAGCTGGTACGATCCACAGAAACGCTCGCGGCTGGAAATTCCTCTAACCGGTTCGACGCGCTTGATCTCGTTGTTGCAGCAGTTGCAGATTCCGCCGGCAGAAATTGCCATTGTCACTGTGAACCGAAAGATGGTCGCGCTCGAAGACGCGCAGGTATCGGATCGCGATCAAGTCGAATTATTTCCGCCGGTGGGCGGCGGATGAAAATGCGGATGGGAGAGCATCGATGAAATTTTTTCTTGACAGCGCCAAGGTGGACGAGATTCGCTATGCGCGCGAAATGTGGAACATTGACGGCGTGACGAGCAATCCGCGTCATGTGCGTAGTAGCGGCAAACCCTTTTTGCAAGTGATCCAGGAAATCGCGCGCGAGTTCCAAGACACCGATAAAACGATTTCGGTCGAAGTCAATCCACATCACACGGCGGCTGACGCGATGGTGGAAGAAGCGGTACGACTCGCCGCGTTGTCGCCCAACTTTGTCATCAAAGTTCCGGCGACGGAAGCCGGCTTCAAAGCGCTGTGGATGCTGCGCGAAAGAAACATTCGCATCAATCTCACGCTCGTTTTCTCCGCCGCGCAGGCGCTGCAAGCCGCGCGGTTGGGCGCGACGTACGTGTCGCCGTTCATCGGCTGGAAAGAAGTGAACGGCGAAGAAGTTTCGGAAATGATCGCCGAGATCGTCGACATTTACCGCAATTACGATTTCAAGACCGAGGTGCTCGTCGCGGCGGTCCGCAACGCGCGGCAAATCGTCGAGGCAGCGGTCGTGGGCGCGGACATCGTCACCGCCGGGTTCGACGTGTACAAAGACGCGTTCGATCATCCGTATACGACAAAAGGGCTTAAGATTTTCGCGGAATCCTGGGACGCGACGCCGTACGAATAGAGCGCAGTAAGCAGTAGGCAGAAAGCAGATTTCTGCCTGGTGCCAACTGTCGACTGCCTACTTGGAAAGATCCGAAAATGTCATTCCTAAATCCCCAACCCGCTCGGCTTGGTCTTGTTTGTCTCGCGCGGCTGACGTTCGATGCTGATCTGGCGGAGCAATGGTACGCGCAGACGCGCGCGAGGTTGAGCCAGCTCGATGGCGTCGAATTGTGCGCGGTGGAGAAACTGGTGATCGAATCGCCGGACGCAGACGCGGCGATTGCCGAACTGCGCGGTAAGAACATCGACGCGCTGGTGATTCTGAGCGGCACGTTCGCGTTGGGCGGTTTGGCGCAGCGGCTCGCGCAGGCATTCGACGCGATTCCATTGCTGCTGTGGGCGTGGCATGAACCTGCTGAACAAACCGGCAAGTTGCGCCTCAATTCGCTCGTTGGCGTCAACGTGAACGCGAGCAACCTCTACAAACTGGGGCATCGTCCCGCCACACTCTACACCGCGCACGACGATCCCGATGCGGCGGCAAGCATGGCACGGTTCGCACGCGTCGCTGGCATCCAGCGTGATCTGCGCCAGCTCCGTATTGCGTTCATTGGCGGGCACGCGCCCGGCTTTGACGATCTCGCCGTGGACAAGTTGGCGCTCCGCCGCGCTATAGGTACCGAAGTGGTGGATGTGGGGTTGCAGGTTCTCGTCGCGCGCGCTCAGGCAGTCGCTGCGGATCGCGCGCGGGCGGCGGCAGGCGATTTGCTCAAATCGTTTGACGATGTGGTGGAGATCAGCGCGCGGCAAGGTGACCTCTTTGCCGCGCTCGCCATCGCGCTAACTGAGTTTGCCGCCGAAAACAAATTTGATGCGATGACGTTGAAATGCTGGGGTGATCTGGTCGAACAGTACGGCATCGCCGGTTGCGGCGTCGTCTCGATTCTGAACGATCGCGGCATTTACACTGGCTGCGAAGGCGACATTATGGGCACGGTCTCGATGCTGATCGCGCGGCGCTTGACCGGCGTCCATCCGTTCCTCACCGACTTTGTATCGGTAGATCGCGACGCGAACACCGGTGTATTGTGGCATGGCGGATGCGGCGCGGTGGGACTGGCGGATCCGCGCCAGCCCAGGCATCTGTTCACGCACTTTGCCGGCGGCAAGGGGGTAACGGCGGGATTTGGACTGAAGCCGGGGCGCGTGACGCTGTTGCGCTTGGGCGATGACGGGCGCAGCTTGCGAATGCTCGCGACGATGGCGACCGCGCTCGATACGGAGATGGAGGTGCGCGGCACGCTCTCGCGCGTCAAGTTCGACAGCGACGGCAGTGCATTTCTCGGCGAAATTCTCACCAATGGCTGGGAACACCACCTCGTCATGGCATACGGCGAAATCGTACCGGAGATGGAATTACTCGCGCGCGCGATGAACGTGCCGCTGACAATAAAGTAGAACGCCGGCGGGCGCAAAAAAACAATGCGTTCACCGGCGTCTAGTTGAAAATACTCGTCCAGTGATTACAGTCGTTTGACGAATTCTTCTTTCGTCAATCCCGCATCGACGATGATTTTGGCAAGTCATAGGACACGAATCAGTTTTTGGGTTTGACCGAAGACAGCATAGTCATTTGGCATTTCTATCTCCTTTGTCCAGCGGACATTATACCTGCATTTTTTGCCAAGCAAGCATGATTCACTTTTTCTTTCTTTTCCTCCTCATCGTCCTCTTTCAATCCGCGCTCATCTATTATCAGCATTTTTCGCCATTCGAGCGCGAGAGCAATCTGCGCGCGGTGCTGTGGGGCGCACGCCCCGTGCCGCGTTACTGGGCAGTTCTCGCGCTGGATGCTTGTACTGGGTTGCTCACCGCACTGCTTGTGCTGAGCGTACTACCGCAAGCGCAGAATGACGCGCCGCTCGCGCGGCTGGCGCGCACACTGCCGGCGTGGATCGTCGTCTCGTTGATGGCGGCGGCGTTGTACAGCCACATCAACGCTACAATCGTTCGTTTTCCCACCTATGCGCTGATGGCACGGCGTGGAATTATCGAACTCCTCTTCGGCGGGATCGTCGTTGCCGCGACGCTGTTTGTTGTCGCGCTAGCGGTTATGCCGAGCGCGCCGCTGGCGGTGACGGCATGGCAGGGAACGCTGTTACGAATATTTCCTGCGGCGTTTTTGCTCGCGCTATTGGTCTTTGCTGTTCGCGCATTGGCGTTTGCCGCGCGCGTGGTTCCGCTCGTCGGCACGTTCGCACACGCGGCAGCGTCCACGGGCGCGCTCGTAGGGACGGTGTTCGTCTACGGGCAGATGCTGATGGGCAGCCCAACGTCAACGGCAGGACTTGGCGGCATCGAAGTCGTCGTGTTTGTCCTTGCGATGCTTGCAGGCGCTGCGCTCGTTGCCGCATGGCGATTCAAGCCGGCGAAACACTCGGATGCTGTCGATCCGCCGCCGCTTGTTCTCGCGCGACCTTGCCCCATCGAGCCAGCCATCGCGATGACTGACGCTGGCGCGACGATGGAATACGCGAATCTCCGCGTCCGAGTGACGCGCGCGCCGTTCGGCGTGGTCGTCAAGAATTCACGCGGCGATACGCTCTGGCACCTCGCGGAGAACGGACTGGCGTGCGATCTGCTGCTGCAAAAAATCATTTCGATTCCGCTGCTCTACACCGGCAACACGATGAAAATGAAACTGGGAGCGATTAGGCGACCAGTCAACCAGGTGCTGAGGATCGAATCGCAAGCCAACGCCCTCGTTGTCACAGGTAGTGATTACCTCTTGTGTTTCACGTTTTACGATTCTGATATCCTTCGCATCCAGTTTTCGCACTCGTCACTCGTCACGCGTCACTCGTCACTCACGTTTCTCCTTGCTGACGACGCGCACGTTTTCGGTCTCGGTCAGCGCTTCAACCGGATCGACCAGCGCGGCGAAGAGACGTACTTTCTCGTCGAAGAAGGCGGCGTGGGGTACGAGTGGACGAAGAAACGCGCGCCGCTGTTGTATCCGATTCTCAAGCGCTGGTTCGGCGCGCGCGGATCGTTTCCGAACGGAGAACCATGCACCGGCTTTCCGGTTCCATTCGCGCTCATCGCGCGAGAGAAGGGCGCGAGCACAGGATTGTTTTGGAATACGTACAAGCCGTCGTGGTTTAAGAGCGACGGAAGACCTACGACCGACGACCGAAAAGATTCGTCCTCCGTCCCGCGAAGCGGTCCTCCGTCTTCGGTCGCCCGTTTGACGGTTCTCGATAATCAACTCGACCTCTTCCTCTGCGCTGGACCAACGCCTATTCAAGCAATACAGCAATACACTTTGCTCACCGGTCGTAGTGAGACGCCGCCGCCCTGGGTATTCCTGCCGTGGAAGACGCGCACCGGTCCCGTTACCGAAGACGACACGCGCGAAGACATTCGCGAATTTCGCAACCGCGAGATTCCGCTCGCGCACGTCGGCATCGAGCACTGGCAAGAGATTCGCGGCTCGTACGAATTTTCCAGGCAGTGGTACCCGCGTATCGATGACCTCGTCAAGACCGCGCATGACAGCGGAATGCGAATTACCATTTGGCATTTTCCGTACATGAACGCCGGCGCGGCGACGCACCGCGAGGGCGTGCGCCGCGGGTATTTTCTTCGCAATCGGCTGGGCTTGCCGTACCAGCAGCGCATCTTTCACGGCGTTGCGACGGTGATCGATTACACCAATCCGCACGCGGCGGCGTGGCACGAGGCGCTTGTCCAGCGCGCGTTCTATCGGCGCGGCTTTCAAGGTGCGATGACCGATTACGCGGAATCGGTGCCGCCCGATGGTGTTTGCTACAACGGTAAAAGCGGATCGGAAATGCGGAACGCGTACCCGGTGATGTACTGCCAATCGATGCAGCGCGCCGCGCGCAATGTTCTTGGCGACGATCACTTGCTATATCCGCGCGCGGGTTATGCGGGTTCGCAACGATTCGTCGCCGCGCAGTGGCCCGGCGATCAGGATACCGACTGGGATGACGGCGATGGCTTGCCCGCCGCGGTGCGCGCGATGTTGAACGCGTCGATGTGCGGATTCCCGGTGCACGGTTCCGACATCGGCGGATGGTACGACTGGTTCACGCCGATCACGACGAAAGAGTTGTTCATCCGCTGGGCAGAAGTTGGCGCGTACTCGCCGCTGATGCGCGCGCACGGTGGACCTATCGGGCGCAATCGCGAGCCGTGGAAATTCGACGAGGAGACGGTAGAAATTTACCGCACGTTGTCGGAAGAGCATGTCAAGTTGTTTCCGTACTTCTATTCGCTGTCGAAGCAAGCGGCGCGCGATGGCACGCCAATCCTTCGCCATCCTGCGCTAATCTGGAGCGACTGCGCGGAATTGTACGCCGTCGAAGACTCCTGGATGATCGGCGATGCGCTCTACGTCGCGCCGGTGGTGCGGCAGGGGCAGACGGAGCGCCAAGTCATCTTGCCGCCGGGTGAGTGGTGGGATATGAACGCGCATCGCGCGGTGCAAGGGCTTGCCCAGATCGCCGTGGACGCGCCGCTTGGTCGCACGGCGCGTTTTTTGCGGCGCGGATTTGCGCTGCCGCGATTCGTTCGCGCCTTCGACACATTTGATAATGTAACGACCGCGCGCGTCGGTCACCTCGACGACGACATCGAAGTGTGGCTGTATCCCGATCCGAACAGACTTGCATCGTTCGAGTTATTTGATGGGACAAGACTGTTGGAAGGCGAGCAACCCAGCAATCGCAAAATCGAGTGGAAGATTTTCAAATCTGAAATCTGAAATCTGAAATCCGAAATTTCTAAGGAGGATCGATGGCTCACGCAATTCTACTGCACGAACCGGACGATGATGTCGGCGTCGCGGTGCAAGACCTGAAAGCCGGGTCGGAGGTCGGCGCGGTAACGCTTGAGGGCAAGGCAGTTGGGTCTGTCAAGTTGGTCAACGACGTGCCGCTCGGTCACAAGGTCGCGATGCGCGATCTCGCGAACGGCAAGGACGTGATCGAGTACGGACGCGTCATCGGGATGGCGTCGCAAGCCACGCCGCGCGGCTCGCACGTGCACACCCACAATCTCGAAACGAAAAGGTGGACCGTATGATCAACCCAACCGACCTCAAATTCACCGGCTATCGTCGACCTGACGGACGCTTTGGCGTGCGTAACTATGTTTTGATCATCCCGGTCGACGATTTGTCGAACGCCGCCGCCGAAGGCGTCGCCCACAATATTCGCGGGACGATGGCGCTGCCGCACCCGTACGGTCGTCTGCAATTCGGCGAGGATTTGGAATTGACGTTTCGCACGCTGGCGGGGCAAGGGCGCAATCCGAATTGTGCCGCCGCCATCGTCATTGGCATCGAGCCGAACTGGACGAACCGCATCGTCAAGGAAATCGAAAAAACCGGCAAACCGGTCGCCGGCTTTAGCATCGAGCGATCCGGCGATCTGAAAACGATCGAAGCTGCGTCGCGCAAGGCGAAAGAATTCGTGCATTACGCCTCCGAAATTCAGCGCGAGCCGTTCGCGGTAAAGCAGCTGACGATGAGCACCAAATGCGGCGAGTCAGACACGACGTCCGGTCTCGCATCGAACCCAACGGTGGGGCGGACGTTCGAACGATTGGCGGACGCCGGCGCGACGCTGATCTTTGGCGAGACGACCGAAGTGACCGGCGGCGAAGACATCATCATGCAGCAATGCGCGACGCCGCAAATCGCCGCGCAATTCAAAGCCGCATTCGACGACTACCAGAACCTTGTCAAGTCGCAGGGCGTCGATTTGCTCGGCTCGCAGCCGACCGAAGGCAACATTCGCGGCGGACTTACGACCATCGAAGAAAAAGCGATGGGCAATATCCAAAAAGCCGGGCGGTGCAAGATCGTGGATTTCTTGAAACCGGCGGAAGAGCCGCGCAAGCCCGGCTTGAGTTTTATGGACTCGTCCAGCGCCGCCGCCGAAATGGTGACGCTGTGCGCCGCTGCTGGTTCCGTCGTCCATTTCTTCACGACCGGGCAGGGCAACATCATCGGCAATCCGGTGATTCCCGTCATCAAACTGTCTGCGAATCCGCTCACGGTTGCCACGATGTCGGAACACGTCGACGTTGACCTGACCGGGATGTTGCGAATGGAAATGAACCTCGATCAAGCCGCCGACGCCGCGCTCAAGCTGTTGGAGCGCACGATCAACGGTCGCTTGACGGCAGCCGAGGTGTTGCGGCACAATGAGTTTGTGTTGACCAAGTTGTATCGGAGCGCGTAAGGCGCGAGGCGTGATGCGTGAGATCACGTGTCACGCCTCACGTTTTTCCTAAAGCCAATGACTACGTATCGTATCCCGTACAACCGAACTCAACTTGCCTTTTCGATCCCCGATTCGTTTCACGTCGAGGTGCTCGCGCCGGCGCAGATTCCGCCCGCGGAAGATCCGTCGCGCGCGGTGATCGACGCGCTGATGCACCCGGTTGGCGAGTTCGATTGGTCGCGGTTCGCGCGCGCGAAATCGGTTGCGCTGGCGATCAACGACAAGACGCGCCCGGTGCCGCTCGCCGTGCTGTTGCCGCCGCTGCTGCAACGCCTCGCGGACATCGGCATCGCCGACGACGCGATCACGCTGATCGCCGCGACCGGCACGCACGCGCCGATGTGCGCGGACGAATTGGCGACCGTCGTTCCGCCCGAAATTCTCGCGCGCTATCGCGTGATGAGCCACGATTGCGACGATCGCGCGGCTCTGGTGAATTTAGGCGCGACCACGCGCGGAACGCCGGTGTGGATCAATGGCGTCTTTGCGCGCGCCGAGTTCCGCATCGCACTGGGCAATCTGGAGCCGCACCAATTCATGGGCTTTTCGGGCGGCGTGAAATCCGCGGCGGTCGGGCTGGCGGGCAGAGAGACGGTGACGCGCAATCATTCGATGATGCTCGACCCCCGCGCGAACATCGCGCGGTACGACGACAATCCCGCGCGCCAAGATGTCGAAGAAATTGGCAAGATGATTGGCGTACATCTTGCGCTCAACGCCATCGTCAATCCCGCATACGGCGCGGGACCTAACGGCGAGAACAAGCAAATCGTCCACGTCATCGCCGGCGAGCCGCGCGCGGTGATGCGCGTTGGCATTCCGCGCGTGCTGGAACTGTACGAACAGCGGGTCGCCGCGCCGTTTGATCTCGTCGTCTCCTCGCCCGGCGGGCACCCGAAAGACATCAATCTGTATCAGGCGCAAAAGGCGCTGGCGCATGCGACCTTCGTGACCAAGCCGGGCGGGACGGCGATTCTCGTCGCCGCGTGTCCCGAAGGCACCGGCAGCCGGCATTACGAAGATTGGATCGCGGACAAGACGTCGCACGCGCAGGTGATCGAAACGTTCAAACGCGAGGGCTATCGCATCGGCGCGCACAAGGCGTTTCAGATTTCGCGTGACGCGTCGCTCGAACGCGTGCTGTTCGTCACTGACCTGCCGCCGGAATTCGTGCGTCGCTTGCTATTGACGCCCTATAGTTCACTGGACGACGCGCTGGGAATCGCACTGCGCGATCTCGCGCCGGGCGCGCGCGTTGGCATTTTGCCGTACGCGAACGCAACGATACCGGTGATCGGTAATACGCACCACCTGGAGTTGCAATGAAGCAATCCTTTCGCTGGTACGATTACGTGACTACCAACATTTACTTCCTCGGACTTTCGACGCTGTCGCAGACTTTGTCGCCGCTGGTGTATCCGTTGCTCGTTCAGCAATTCGTCGGCGAAGGGGCGAAAGGAACATTTTTCGGGACACTGCGACTGTGGAGTCTGATGGTCGCGCTGCTCGCGCAAGCATTCTGGGGCATTCTGTCCGATCGCACCACGTTGCGCTGGGGACGCCGCCGCCCGTACATCTTCGGCGGCACATGGATCGATCTGGTTTTTATCGCGCTGATCGGCTTTTCGTCGGGGCTGAGCGGGTGGACCGGGTTTTGGTTCCTCTTTGCGATCGCCATCCTCTTGCAGATTTCGTCGAACGCGGCGCAAGCCGCGCAGCAAGCCGTTATCCCCGATCTGGTCCCCGAAGATCAGCGTGGGCGCTTCTCCGCGATCAAAGCCGTGTTTGAAGTTCCGCTACCGGTTATTCTGGTGGCATTCACGGTTGGAAAAATGGTCGCGGCGGGAAACATGGTTGGTGCGATCCTTGTCGCGGTGGGCGTGCTTGTTGCGAGCATGATCTTGGCGATGTTCATCCGCGAAGAGCCGCTGACCGCCAAGCCGCCGCCGCTCGACTGGCAGCCGTTCGCGCGGCTCGTCGTGATGACGGCGCTCTTCACCTTGATCATTCTCGCGTTGGGCGAAGGCGTCAAGGCGTCCAGCGTTGCGCTCGACGCGATCCGCGATACGACCACCGCGCTGTTGGTCGCCGGCAGTGTGGGGCTCGCGGCGATGGCGGTGGCGGTGGGACTCGGCGTGTGGCTGAGCGTTCGCGTCAGTCTCGGCGACGCGGCGCGCGCGAATCCTTCGTTCGTGTGGTGGATCATCAACCGGCTGGCATTCCTCGTCGGCGCGATCAATCTCTCCACGTTCATCGTTTTCTTTCTCCAAGGACGCTTGGGCTTGGTCAAAGATCAAGCCGCCGGACCTGCCGCCAATTTGCTTCTCGTCGTCGGCGTGCTGATTTTGATTTTCGCGCTCGCCGGCGGCTGGCTGTCCGACCGCATCGGGCACCGGCGCGTCGTCGCGATCGCGGGAGTGACCGCGGCAATCGGCGTCGTGATTGCGATTGCGATTCCGAGTTTGCTGGCGATCAACATCGGCGGCGCGTTCATCGGCGCGGCGACGGGAATGTTTTACACCGCGAACTGGGCGCTCGGGACGAAACTCGCGCCGCCGGCAGAAGCCGGTCGCTATCTCGGCATATCCAATCTTGCCGGCGCGGGCGCAGGCGCGGTCGGCGCGTACATCGGTGGACCGATCGCCGATTACTTCACCGTGCGATTCCCGGCGACTCCGGGTCTGGGCTACGTTCTACTCTTTGCGATCTACGGTGTGTTGTTCTTGCTCTCCGTGGCGGCGCTCGCGCGCGTAAAAGAAAAAATGTAGAACGGCTTTACTGTCTGACGGAGACATCGATGCGACTCGTCCATCCCAACCACGTCACTCTTACTGATCCCGCCGCGCATCCGCTGGTTTGTACCGGCGCGCGCGGCGAGCGTTTCCAGATCAGCATCCTCGCCGACGATTTGATTCGCGTGCAAATGTTTCCCGATGGAGCGCCGCGTTTCAATCGCACGTGGATAGTCGTCGGCAAGGATGACGATGCGCCGCGCGAGGGGCGTCGCCGCGACGACCTAACGCCGTTCCCGCTGCCGCACTTTGATTGCGAAATCCGCCAAGACGCGCTGCATCTCCGCACGCCGCAACTGCAGCTTGAGATCGCGCTCGGCGATTTTGCGATCCGCTGGTTTGACGCGCAAGGCAACGCGCTGGCGTCTGATCTCACCGCGCGAGCGTACGCGTACGATCGCGCCGGCAAAAGCGTTCGGCATTACCTTGAGCATCACGACGGCGAACGCTATTTCGGTTTCGGCGAACGCGCCGGCGAACTCGACAAAGCTGGCAGGCGTATGCGGATGTTGAACCTCGATTCCCTGCGCTACAACGCGGCGACGACCGATCCGCTCTACAAACATTTCCCATTTTACATCACGTTCATTCCCGATTCACAGAGCGCGTACGGTTTGTTCTACGACAATCTGGCGACGAGCGTCTTCGATCTGGGCGCAGAGATCGATGCGTACCACGGGCGTTATCGTTACTATCAGGCGGATGACGGCGACATCGATTATTATCTGATCTACGGTCCCAGCATCGCGCAGGTCGTCGAAAAATTCTCCGCGCTCGTCGGGCATCCGACGCTGCCGCCGCGCTGGTCGCTCGGCTATCTCGGTTCGGCGATGACCTATACCGACGCGCCCGACGCGCAGGCGCAGCTCAAACATTTTGTCGAATTGTGCGCCGAGCATCGTATCTCGTGCGACTTGTTTCACCTGTCGTCCGGTTATACGCTCGACCAGGACGAAAAGCGGAACGTGTTCACCTGGGACCACCAGCGTATCCCCGATCCGAAAGCGATGGTCGATGATTTCGCGCGCGCCGGCATTCACCTCGCGGCAAACATCAAACCGGCGATGCTTGCGACGCATCCGCGCTACGCCGAGGTTGCCGCGTTCGGCGGTTTCGTCAAGCAACCAGAGAGTGATGCGCCGGAGATCAGCACCTTCTGGGGCGGTGACGCGTCGTACCTCGATTTTACTAACCCGCAGACGTACGATTGGTGGAAGCAGAACGTGCGCAAACAATTGCTGGAGTACGGCATCGCGTCCATGTGGAACGACAACAACGAATTTGAAATCTGGGACGACGATGCGCGCTGCGCCGGTTTCGGTGAACCGTTTCGGATCGCGCACGCGCGCCCGCTGCAAACGCTGTTGATGGCGCGCGCCTCGTACGACGCGCAGCGCGAAGGTCGTCCGGACGAGCGACCGTACCTCATTTCGCGGTCGGGCTGCCCCGGCATTCAACGGTACGCGCAGACGTGGTCGGGCGATAACGAGTCGGACTGGGAGACGCTCAAGTACAACGTTCCGATGGGGCTGGGTTTGTCGCTCTCCGGCGCGCCAAATACCGGGCACGACGTGGGCGGGTTCGGCGGAGACGCGCCGTCGCCGGAGTTGTTCGTGCGCTGGGTGCAGAACGGGGTCTTTCATCCGCGGTTTACGATTCATTCGTGGCACTGGGACGGCAGCGTCAACGAACCGTGGATGTACCCGGAAGTTTTGTCGATTGTCCGCGAGTGGATCGAGTTTCGCTATCGCTTGATCCCGTACTTGTATTCGCTCTTGTTTGAATCGTCGCAGACCGGACATCCGATCATTCGCCCGATGGTTTACGCGTTTCCACGCGACGCGCGCTGCCAAGCCGAATCGTTCGATTTTATGCTGGGTCCCAACTTACTGGTCGCGTCTGTGTTCGAACAAGGCGCGCGGACGCGCCGCGTGTATTTACCCGAATTGGTCGATTGGTGCGATTTCTACAGTGGCGCGTGGAATCCTGGCGGGCAAGAAATCGTGACGGACGCGCCGCTCGAGCGTATTCCGCTTTTTGTGCCGGCAGGCGGTATCGTTCCGATGGGCAAGCCGATGAAACACGTCGGCGCGGAGCCGGATGATTTTCGACAGGCGTACGTTTTTCCTCATCGAGGCGAGGGACGTGGTGCATTCGCGCTAATCGAAGACGACGGCGTGACCCTCGGCTATCAGCGCGGCGAGTACGCGCAGGTGGAATTGCAAGTGAATGCCACGCGCGAGACCATCGCGCTGCAAGTGAACGCGCGCGGCAATTATCGCCCGCCGTACCATCGCATCGAATTCATCCTGCCGCAGGGGGAGGATCGCCGTATCGACGCACGCGGCGATGGCTGGACGGGCGCGGATGGACGATGGCACGTTGCTGTGGAATGGGAATAGTTCCGATTGATGACTAGACCGTGACGCGCCGGCGTTCCGCGCTGGAATGATAAAGCGCTTCCATCACGCGCCACGTGGCGACGGCTTCTTTGCCGGGGATCGGCGAGGGCTGCCCGGCGAGCAAGCGCGGCACCAAGTCGGTGATCATTTCGCTGTGCGTGGGACCTGAGTGTGGAAACTGGACGGTCTCCGGTAATTTGTCGCGTCGATGCACCGTCCACAATCCTGCGGCGTAGGGACCGCCGACGATTCTTCCTTCAGTCCCGATAATGTCGATCTCGTCGATGGCGATTGGCGAGCGAAGCGTAATGTGAAGCGCGACCGGGATTCCCTCCGCGGTCTGCATCAATGCGCTCACCGTATCCTCGACCTCTTCGTTGCTGCCCCACGCGCAGTAAGCGGTCGTTTTCACGATTTCTCCGAGGAGAAAGCGGAGCAAGTCGATCCACTGACTGCCAGCGGTGGCAAGCGCGCCGCCGCCTGATCTCTCGCGCGAGGCGAGCCATTGCCGCGCGGGATCGGCGATTCGCTCATCCGATAGCTGCACGCGCGCTTGAACGATGTCGCCGATCGCGTGTTCGCCGAGCAATCGTCTGATGACGCGCGTGATGGGCCAGCAGCGACGGTGGTACGCGACGGTCAGCGGCGCGTCGTTGGCTTGGCAGACATCGACGATTGCCTGCGCGTCGGCGACGCTCGTTCCCATTGGCTTTTCGCACAGCACGATCTTTCCTGCGCGCGCGGCAAGCGTCGCCTGCTCGCGATGCAAATCGTGCGGCGACGCGATATAGACCGCGTTGATTTCGGGATCGGCGATGAGCGCGGCGGCATCGGTGTACCAGCGTTTCGCGCCGTGCCGCGCGGCAAAATCGGCTGCCTGCGCGGCATCACGCCGCGCCACCGCGATCAGTTCCGAGCCGGGCGTGCGGTAGAGCGGCGGAGCGCCGGCGTGGTCGGCGACATTGCCGCAGCCAATAATGCCCCAGCGAATGGTGGTTTGCTTCGACATGGTAATTCACCGGTTTGAATGATTGGGAATATCCCAATTCCAATATACAAAACCTTCGCCCCTCTGTCAAAATAGAACAAAAGACTCTTGCATTCTTGGCATCTTTGCGATATAGTAAGATCAGACAGGGCAGTGCTGCCTGCCGCACAAAAATAAATTCCCGCCATCGTGGAGGTGTTCTATGCTGGTTCGCGACCGAATGACCCAGAATCTCATCGTTGTTCACTCCGACACATCGTTTGAGGACGCGCTGCAACTTTTGCGCGAGAAGAAAATCCGACGCCTGCCGGTGGTGGACAAGAATGGCGCGCTAATTGGAATCGTCGTCGAAAAAGATTTGCTCTACGCATCGCCGTCGCCGGCGACTTCGCTCAGCGTTTTCGAAGTCCACTACCTGCTGTCGAAATTGCAGGTCAAGGACGTGATGACCAAGCGCGTCATCACCGTCGGCGAGGACTGCCCGCTGGAAGAAGCCGCGCGCATTATGGTCGATCACAAAATCGGCAGTCTGCCGATCATGCGCGAAAAGCAAGTCGTCGGCATCATCACGGAGACCGACATCTTCAAAGTTATGGCGGAGGCGCTGGGCGGCCGCGCCAAAGGCGTGCGCGTGGTTCTGCGTGTGCCCAATCAAAAAGGCGTGCTGGCAAGTCTCGCCGGCAAGATCGCCGAAGTGGGCGGCAACATTATCAGTTTGGCAGTCTTTCTGAGCAGCGACGCGCAGCATCGCGAGATCACGCTCAAGGCACAGGATGTCGACCGGGAATCGCTGGTCAAGGCGATTGAAAAGACGGGCGCGCAAATCACCGACGTGCGCGAGATTAACGCGGAATATCAGCCGCAGTTGTTTTCGTCCAAGTAGTTGCGGCAAACTCCGCTCTAAATACACCGATGGTTTGACCCGCAGGGTTTCCGTTACTGGCGACTCTGTGGGTCTTTAATTTCGCCGGACGCGCAACGCGTGGTATAATGCGTCCCAATGGATCAATCGCGCATTCGCAATCTCTGCATCATCGCGCATATCGATCACGGCAAGTCTACGCTGACCGATCGCTTGCTCGAATTCACCGGTACGGTCGCCAAACGCGAGATGGTTGAGCAAGTAATGGACCAGATGGACTTGGAGCGCGAAAAGGGCATTACGATCAAAGCCAAAGCCGTGCGGATGCTCTATCGCGCGCACGACGGCGTCGAGTACGAACTCAATTTGATCGATACGCCCGGTCACGTCGATTTCACGTACGAAGTGTCGCGCGCGCTCGCCGCGTGCGAAGGCGCGATCCTTGTCGTCGATGCGACGCAGGGCATCGAAGCGCAGACGCTCGCGAACCTCTACCTCGCGCTGGAACACAACCTCACGATTATCCCGGTACTCAACAAAATCGATCTGGCTTCCGCGCGTCCGGACGAAGTGTCGGACGAGATGGCAAAGCTGCTCAACGCGCCGAACGAGCAAATTATCCGCGCGTCGGCAAAAGAGGGGACCGGCACGGAGCAGATTCTCGAAGCGATCGTCACACAAATTCCGCCGCCGGCGGCGAACACCGCGCTGCCGCTGCGCGCGCTCATCTTCGATTCCAAGTACGACGCGTACAAAGGCGTCGTGGCGTACGTCCGCGTGGTGGATGGCGAATTGCCGCGAAATCAGAAACTGAAACTGATGTCGAGTGGTTTGGAGATCGATGCGCTCGAAGTCGGCGTGTTTCGTCCCAAGATGGTCGCCGGTGAATCGCTCAGCGCGGGCGAGGTCGGCTATGTGGCGACCGGCTTGAAGAGCGTGCGCGACATTCAAGTTGGCGATACCATCACACACGCGGCAAGCGCGGGCGCGCCGGCGGTGGAGCCGTTGCCCGGTTTTCGTCCCGCCAAGCCGATGGTATTCGCCGGCTTTTACCCGGTCGAGACGAACGACTATCCACTTCTGCGTGACGCGCTCGACAAACTCAAACTGAACGACGCGTCGTTGACGTACGATCCGGAGACATCCGCCGCGCTGGGTTTTGGTTTTCGCTGCGGCTTTCTCGGTTTGCTGCACCTCGAAATCGTGCAGGAGCGGCTGGAGCGCGAGTACGACCTAAATCTCATCGCGACCGCGCCAAGCGTGGAATATCACGTCTTGAAGACCAGCGGCGATCTTATTACCGTCGACAATCCGGCGGAGATGCCGGATGGCGCGGAGATCGCCGAGATCGAAGAGCCGTGGATGCGGATTCAGGTATTCACGCCCAAGGAGTACATCGGCGCGGTGATGGACCTGGTCGTCGCGCGCCGCGGCGCGTTCGACAAGATGGAATATCTGGACGAGGCGCGCGTGATGCTCAGTTACGTGATGCCGCTGTCCGAATTGATCGTCGATTTTTACGATCAGCTCAAATCGCGCACACGCGGCTACGCCTCACTCGATTACACCTTTGCGGATTATCGCGTTAGCGATCTCGTGCGGCTCAATATCCTCGTCAACGAAGAAGCCGTCGACGCGCTGTCGATGATCGTGCACAAGGACTATGCGTACGCGCGCGGCGCAGCGCTGTGTAAAAAGCTGAAAGAAGTGATTCCTCAGCAATTGTTCCCGGTCCCGATTCAAGCGGCGATCGGCGGGCACATTATCGCGCGTGAGACGATTCGCGCGATCCGGAAGGACGTGCTGGCGAAATGCTACGGCGGCGACATTACGCGCAAGCGCAAGCTGCTCGAAAAACAAAAAGCCGGCAAGAAACGCATGAAACGCTTTGGCAACGTGGAGATTCCCCAGGACGCGTTTATGGCGGTCCTGAAATTAGGAGATGAGGAGTAGTCATGGCGACGGCACAGATTACGGCGAAATGGATTGAAGGTGGTTTGTTTGCTGGCAAGGATTCGCGCGGCGCGTCGATTGTGATGGGCACGTCGGAGGAACACCCGCCTACGTGGCTCGGCGTCAAGTCGTCCGATTTGCTGTTGCTGGGCATCGCGGGCTGCTCGGGGCATGACGTAGCGGAAATTCTGCAAAAGCAGCGGCAGCCGATCGCCAGTCTGGAGATTCGCGTGACGGGCGAGCAGGACGACGATCCACCGTGGAAATTTGGCAAGATCGAAATCGAGTACGTCATTCGCGGGCGGGGCGTGAACGAGGCGTTCGTGCAGCGCGCTATCGATTTGTCGGAAAATAAATACTGCTCGGTGCTCGCGACCGTGCGACCGGGCTGCGCGATCACAACTCACTATAGGATTGAAGACGCGTGACATTTCGAACTCTGCGGGTCGACTCATCGAACGGAGTGACGACGATCACGCTCAACCGACCGAGCGCGCGGAATGGACTCAACGTCGAGTTGATGGAAGAGCTGCACGCGCTGGTCGATCAACTACGCGGCGACGCATCGACGCGCGCGGTGATCGTCACCGGCGCGGGGCGCGTTTTCTCCGTCGGCGCGGACGTCAACATGCTGACGCACATCGGCGAGACGTACACACCGGAACAGACGCGCGAAGAAATTTCCAAATGGCGCATCACGTTCGACGCGCTGGAGCAGCTGCCGCAAGTGACGATTGCCGCGGTCAATGGTCTCGCCTACGGCGGCGGGGTGGTCCTCGCGCTGGCGTGCGATTTTCGATTGGCGTCTTCGCGCGCGATCTTTGGGCTGCCGGAAATCAAGCTGGGCATGGTGCTGGCGTTGGGCGGCACGCAGCGGCTCACGCGCCTGATCGGCGCGAGTGCGGCGAAGGAAATGATCCTGCGCGGGCGCAACGTGACCGCGATCGAAGCGCAGCGGCTGGGACTGGCGCACCGCGTTAGCGATCCGGGCGATTTGATGGGTTTGGCGCGGAGTTGGGCGGAGCGCGCGATGGAATACTCGCCCCGCGCCACCGCCTTGGCAAAACGGCTGATCGATCAATCGTACGAGCGCGACGCGAATGCGTCGGCAGAAGCCGAAACCGCCGCGCAAGTCGAACTGCTGCATTCGGCGGAATTTTTGGGGCGCGTTCGGTCGCTGAAAGAAAGCGGCGAAATCTAAGCTTAAAACGTGAAGCGTGAATCCTGGCAGTTCGCCGCGCTGTTTCTGATTCTCCTCGCCGCCGCATTGTTCCGCTTTAACGGGCTGGATTGGGATCGCGGCTATCTGTTTCATCCGGACGAGCGGAAGATTCTGTTGGTGGTTTCAGGACTCGCTTTGCCTTCGAGCGTCTCCGAATTCTTTTCGCCAGCAAGCCCGCTCAACCCCCAGTTTTTTGCCTACGGCTCATTTCCAATTTATCTGCTGAAAGCGCTGAGCGCGTTTGCCCCCACGACCAACTTGGCTGTGCCATGGAACGACCCGCACTTGGCGGGTCTCGCGCTGCTTGGGCGCGCGCTCTCCGGCGCGTTCGACCTCGGCACGCTCGCGCTGATCTTTTTTCTGGCGCGACGACTGTACGACGCGCGCGTTGGATTGATTGCCGCCGCGTGCGGCACAGTGACCGTCTTGTCGATCCAGCTGTCGCACTTTTATGCGGTCGACACGGTGCTGACGTTCTTTGTCGTCGCGGCGGTATTCTTGGCGGCGCGGTTTGCGGCAAGCGGCAAGCGCATCGATGCGCTGCTGATGGCGGTCGCGTTTGGATTGGCGATGGCGACCAAAGTTACCGCTGCGCCGCTGATCGCGCCGATTGGTTTCGCGGTGGTCTGGGCAACCAACCACGACGACACCAAGGTACAAAGGAAACAGTCCAATCGTCTTCGCACCTTTGTGTCTTTGGGGTGGACGCGCGTTTGGCGCACCCGCAAGACGCTCGCAAAAATCTTCGCCGTCGCGCTGGTCGTCTTTATCGTCACACAGCCGTACGCGCTGCTCGATCCCATTCAATACGTGAGTCAGATCGGCACCGAATCTCTAGTTGCGCGCGGCTGGCTCGATTATCCGTACACGCGGCAGTTCACGGGCACGATTCCGTTTCTCTATCAAATCTGGCAGAGCAGCATTTGGGGAATGGGTTTGCCGCTCGGAATGCTCGCGTGGGGCGGCAGCGCGCTCTTCGTCTGGCAGTGGTGGCAGCGGCGCGATTGGCAGAGTGGACTCGTTCTTTCCTGGTCGCTGGTCTATTTCTTGCTGATCGGCGCGCAGTACGCCAAATACCCGCGTTACTTGCTGCCGCTAACACCATTTTTGTTTCTAATGGCGGCAGCCGCGATATCGCGTCTCACGCATCGCGCCTTGCGTTTTGCGTCTTACGTTTTCTTGCTGTTTGCTCTGCTCTTTGCATCGGGTTATGCCGTTGCCTTCACATCGATCTACTCGCGCGAGCATCCGTGGTTGCAGGTTTCCAACTGGATTTATCAGAACGTTCCCCCGCAGTCGGTCATCGCGATCGAACATTGGGACGATGCGCTGCCGGTGTCGTTGCGCGCGGTAGGTGACGTGCACGATCCCGCTGAATACCGCGAGCAGATTCTGCCGATGTACGACGCCGACAACGTGGCGAAGCTTCAGACCTTGATCGACATTTTGTCGACGAGTGACTATGTCGTCCTGGCGAGTCCGCGGCTATATGCGACGATTACGCGGTTGCCGCAGCGTTATCCAATTTCGTCACGTTATTACCATTTGCTGTTTGGCGGGCAGCTGGGCTTTGATCTGGTCGCGTTCGCGCGGAACGATCCGCGTCTGGGCGGGATAACGATTGCCGATGATTCCGTCGATACGGTCGGACTGCCGGTGCCGCCGCCGTTAGCCGCGTATTGGCGCGGCGCGGGCGTGTGGAACTGGGGTCGTGCCGACGAAAGTTTCGTCGTTTACGATCATCCGATGCCGTTGGTGTTCAAAAAGACGCGCGCGCTTTCGCGCGACGAGCTAAAAACGCTTTTGACCTCACCGTAAGCCGGAGACGAGTCTTGAAGTTATCGATCCTGATTCCCATCTACAACGAACGCGCGACGATTCTTGAAATTGCGCGGCGCGTGCAAGCGGTCCCGTTCGACAAGGAAATCATCGCGGTCGACGATGGCTCGATCGACGGCACGCGCGAACTGCTGCCGCAGCTAGAGAAGGATGGCATCGTCGTTCTGTATCACGCCAAGAATCAGGGCAAGGGCGCGGCGGTTCGCACCGCGCTGGCGCGCGCGGGCGGCGACATTATCGTCATCCAGGACGCGGACTTGGAATACGACCCACGCGATTACGCGCAGCTGGTCCAGCCGATTATCGAGGGGCGCGCCAAAGTCGTCTACGGCTCGCGCTTTATGGGACCGCGTATGGCGATGTTCTTCTGGCATATGCTCGCGAACAAGGCGTTGACGCTGATGACGAACATTCTGTACGACGCGATCCTCAGCGATATGGAGACCGGCTACAAGGCGTTTCGCGCCGACGTGATCAAATCGATTCCGCTGCGCGCGCGGCGTTTCGATTTTGAGCCGGAAGTCACCGCCAAAGTGCTCAAACGCGGCAATCGCATCTTCGAAGTCCCGATCTCATATTTTGGGCGCGAGTACAGTGAAGGAAAGAAGATTGGGACGCGCGATGGATTCGTCGCGATCTGGACGCTGTTCAAGTATCGGTTTGTGGATTGAGTACTGAACCGGGCAGACTGTTTTTGGTGCAAACAACCTTATCAAAAAGATCGCGCGAGGCGGTTGATCTTCACCTTGCCGCGCTGACGTTCTCGGACGATTCTGCGCGCTTGCCATCCAGTTCTGTCGCGGCGATGCTCGCGCTGCACTTGTTGGGACTTGCGGCGTTCTGGCGCATCGAACAGCAGCCGATCTGGCTTGCGCTCCCGACGCTGGCGCTGTGGCTTTTCATTCCACTCGTGTTATATCGATCTCGCGGCGCGTTGGCGGTCGAGACGCTGGCGCCGCTCTTTTTTCTCTACGCGATGGTCGCGGCGCGGTTTGTCTTCGTTCGCGGTTTTCACGGCAGCGTACCCGGCTATTTCGACTACAACGCGCCCGATTGGCGTTCTACGCTTTTTCGCCTCGAGCCGTGGGCGGTCGTCGCATTCTTGTACGCCTTGGCGATTCAGGCGCGCTACCTCGCTAGGCGCGCGTGGGCGCGCGTGATGACCACCGCAGCGATGATGCTCGCGCTCGCCGCGTTCGCGTGGGCGGGCGTGGTGTACGTCGGTCAGCGCACGCATGGAGTGACGGGCAGCGATCCGTACGCGTACGTGCAGATGGCAGTCGATCTGGCGACGCGCGGCACGCCGCTGCATCGCTTTTCGCTTTTCCCAAGCGTCGCTTCACTTGGCATCGCATGGTCGCCGATTGTCCACACGGGCTATCACGTTCCCATTGACGCGCGCGGTGACGCGCCGACCGTGTGGTCCTTCGGCGGCTCGCTCGCGTTCGCGCTGGTGTACCGCTTGATCGGTGAACAAGGTTTGTATCTCGTCAATCCGTTGATGAGCTTGCTCGCGCTCGCCGCGACCGGTTGGCTCGCGTGGGAATTGTTCCGCGATCGTGCAGGGCGCGCGTGGGTCGTCGCGCTCAGCATCGCGATTCTGGCGACTTCGCACACGCTGTTCGATTGGGCGACCGTGCCGATGGTGGACGCGCAAGCCGCGCTCTTTTCCACGCTGGCGATTGGTTTAGCGCTGCGATACTGGCGACAGCCGCATTGGCTCCTCCCGATTCTCAGCGGCATCGCGTTCGGGATGGCGTATTTCGTTCGGCATACGCAACTCCTGCTTGCGCCCGCCTTGGTCGTCGTCTTCTGGACGAGCCAGTCGCGCTGGCGGGCGCTGCTTCTCTCCGCCGTGGCGGCGTTATTGGTTGCTTTGCCCGACCTGTGGTATCATCAGGCAGTCTTCGGCGGCGTCTTTCATCCCGAATCGACCGAACTGAACTTGTTTTCGCTCGCATCCTTCGGGACGACGACGAGCGCGCTTGGCGGCGTGCTGTTCGCCGCACGCGAGTTCGGCTGGCTCGCGCCGTTTCTGATCTACGGCGCGTATCGTCTGGCGCGCGAACAGCGCGTGATGTTTCTCGCGCTCGCGTCGTGGGTGGTTGTACTTGTCGCGTTTCACCTGCTGTACCCCGCGTTGCGTCTGCGCGATCTCTTGCCTGAGTTTCCGCCGCTCGTCGTCGTTACGAGTTACGGAGTCGCCGCGTTCGTCGCCGCGCTGTGGAATCGCCGCCGAAACTGGCAGCGGCTTGCCGCCGCCGGCGGATGGATCGTCACGCTGTTTCTGCTTCTGATTCGCGTGTGGGAGGTCTTGCCGCAAGCGTGGAGCCAGCCGCAGCCATCGTTTGGCTACGTCACTGCCGCGCAGCGCGCGTCGTTCGATCAAATCGCCGCGCTGACGCCGCCGACCGCAGTCGTTGGCTCGTCGTTGAACACCGGACCGATCGATCTGTACGCGCGCCGCGCCGCGTTTCATCCGGCGATGTGGACGCCGGACGAACGCGTTGCATTCATCGCCGAAATGTTCCGCGAGAATCGTGCGGTGTATTTGCTGGACGACAGCGTAGAGACAAGCGCAGTCCGACGCCAGCTGGCATCGCGTTACGCCGTGTGCCTTGTCGCGGTGCTCGATGTACCGCTCTTCGGCGCGGTGGACGGCGCGCCCGGCGCGCTGTGGGAAATACAACCTTGACAGAAGACCAAAGTCAGTCACACATGAGTTACCCAAGATGACCAAACCCATCATTGCCATCGTCGGACGCCCGAACGTGGGCAAGTCTACGCTGTTCAACCGGCTTGTCGAAGAACGGCTCGCCATCGTTTCCGATACGGCAGGCACAACGCGCGACCGGCTCTACGGCGATGCGGAATTCGCCGGACGCGAATTCATCGTTGTCGATACCGGCGGCTTGGAGTTGGACGCGCATACCGATTTGCCCGGCACGCCGGCGGCGATGCTCGCGGGTGTGCGCGCACAGGCGCAAGCCGCGATCGACGAAGCGGATGCGATTGTTTTCGTGGTGGACGTGGAGCAGGGACCCGCGCCCGACGATTTTGAAATCGCCAAGATTCTGCGGCAGACCGCCAAGCCGGTCTACCTCGTCGTGAACAAGGCGGACAACGACGCGCGGCGGCAGGATGCGGTCGAGTTCTTTCAGCTAGGGTTGGGCGATCCATTTCCAATTTCCGCGCTGCACGGCGTTGGCACCGGTGATTTGCTTGATGCGATCACCGCGCGTCTACCTGAAGAAATCGCGGCAGAGCCGCACGCCATTCCACACCTCGCGATTGTTGGACGACCGAACGTCGGTAAATCGTCGCTGCTCAACGCGATTCTGGGCGAGGAGCGCGCGCTCGTCAGCGACATTCCCGGCACCACGCGCGATGCCATCGACACGGAAATCGTCTGGGATAGCCAGCCGCTCGTGCTGATCGATACGGCGGGCTTGCGTAAGCGCGGGCACATCGATCAAGGAATCGAAAAGTATTCGTCGCTGCGCGTGTTTCGCGCGATCCAGCGCGCGGATGTCGCGCTACTTGTTATCGACGCGGCGGACGGCGTGATGGCACAGGACCAGCACGTCGCCAGTTACGTCCTGGACGAAGGCAAAGGTGTGGTGATCGTCGTCAACAAGTGGGATTTGATCGAAAAGGACGAGCGCACGATGGAGACGTACACCCAGCGCATTCGCTCCGCGCTCGATTTTATCGCGTACGCGCCAGTCGTGTTCGTATCGGCAAAGACGCGCCAGCGCGTGCGGCAGGTGATCGAAAAAGCGTTGATCGCGCGTGCGTCGTGGCAGATGCGTGTGCCCACTGGCGAGCTGAACGAGCTGGTGCGCGAGGCGACTACGCGGCACAACCCAGCGGTCAAGGGTAAACGTTCGCTGAAATTTCTATACGCGACCCAGGCGGACATTACGCCGCCGACGTTCGTCTTTTTTGTCAACGACAAGAAGATGGTGCATTTCACGTATCAGCGTTATCTGGAGAACCAACTGCGCGAACGCTGGGGTTTTGAAGGTGCGCCGCTGAAGATGGTTTTTCGGAATCGACGGAGCACGGAGCGATGAAAAAACCTTCCAGGTCAGAGACCTGGAAGGTTTTTGCTTCTACTGCGTTTTGGGCATGTTCGCCGCTAGCAGCAAGAGCACAAGGATGAGAGCGTAGAGCCGGATAAGCAGAGATGCGGTGTTCATGTTTCGCCTCCTCTGCTTATGTGACGCCTAACCGCGCTGAAAAGTTCCAGTAGTATGAAGGCTCAGTTTGGAATCGAATATACCTTCTCGCGGACGTGTTCGTCGCGAAATCGGCGGACTCGCGCTTGCAGCACGCCCGAGCGCGCGAGGTAGCCAACCAGTCTTTGCGGGTTCTCGCGGCTGACGACTGGCAGGCGTCCGACGTCGTGCTCCAGCATTTTGACGACGGCTTGCCGCACCGACTCGTCGGGATAAGCCACGATCAATTCGCGCGCGCCGGCTTCCAGCACGGTCGTCGCGTCATCAACGTGATCGCCCAGCGCGCGCAGCACATCGCCGCGTGTGATGATCCCGACCAGATTTCCCTGCTTGTCTACGATCGGCGTGCCCTGGCGATGCATCAATTGTGGATCGCTTCGCGTCATGCGCTCCGCCAATTCGGCAACTGTCATCGTCGCGGGAATCGTCGGTACGCGCGCGTCCATCACTTGTTCCACGCGCAGGATTTCGAGTGGATCGACGCTGTATTCTTGGACAAGGTGATGACCGCGCCGTGCGACTTTTTCCGTCAGGATCGATCGACGCATTAGCAACACCGTCACCGCATACGCGGCGACGCACGCGACGAGCAGCGCGGGCAGTACGTTCAAGTCGTGCGTCAGTTCGAGCGCGAAGACGATGGCAGTCAGCGGCGCGCGCATCGTGCCGCCCATCACTGCCGCCATGCTCAGCGTCGCCCACAGCCCTGCGTCGCCGAGCGGAATCCACTGCGCTTCGAATGCGCCGAGCGCGCCGCCCATGATCAAGAGCGGCGCGACGACGCCGCCCGATGTGCCCGAGCCGAGCGAAAAAGACCAGACGAGGGCTTTGATCAGCAGGAGACCGAGCACTGCTATACCGATGTATTCTCCGCGCAGCAGCGCGTGGATCGTATCATAGCCCACGCCGAGCACGCGCGGATCGATCCAACCGCCGATGCCGACGACCAGTCCGCCAATGGGGGGCCACCACATCCAGTGCAGCGGAATTTTTCGGAAGAGGTCCTCAAAGCCGTAGACGAGCGCGGTGAAAATATCCGATGCCACGCCAGCGAGGATGCCGACCGCCAGGGCGACCATCAATCCGACGATGTTCAGCGGCGCGTGCGGCGTCACCGGAAAGATCGGACCTTGCCCCAGGAGCGGAACGCGCAGCGCGGCGGCGACGGCGGAGGCGACGGCGACGGGAATGAACGAGCGCGGTTTCCATTCGAACAGCAGTACCTCGATAGCCAGCAAGACCGCCGCGACCGGCGTCGCGAAAATCGCCGCCATACCGCCGGCTGCGCCGGCGACCAACAGCGTCTTGCGTTCAGCAGCCGACAAGTGGAAGAATTGAGCGAAGAGCGAACCGAACGCGCCGCCGGTCATGATGATCGGTCCTTCTGCGCCGAACGGTCCGCCGGTGCCAATCGAGAGCGCGGACGAGAGCGGCTTGAGCACCGCGACTTTCGGCTCCATGCGGCTGCCGCCGATCAGAATGGCTTCCAGTGCTTCGGGGATGCCATGCCCGCGGATTTTTTCTGAGCCATAGCGCGCCATCAGCCCGATGACCAGACCGCCGAACGCGGGAATCAAGATCACCCACAAGCCCAGGTGGTTTTCGGTCGGCGAGGTGAAGTCGGTCGAGAGGCGTTGGTAGAAGAACAGATTAGTAAAGAATCCGATCAGCCGCACCAATACATCGGCAACCAACGCGCTGATCGCGCCAATCACCACCGCCATCAGTGCGAGTTTCAGCACACGCGTATCGGTCGTAAAGTCGCCGAGGCGATCTTCACGTTTGCTCTGGTTCATCGCTTGCTTTCTAGGTCTGCGAAATAGAAGCCTTTCCGATCATCGACCACGGACCCGTCCATTCGATTTTCACATTGGCGAGTTTGCCCTGCCAATCTCGCGTGTCATCTTCGAAGAAGACAAGTTTGTTGTTGCGCGTGCGTCCCTTCCAGCGCTGTTTTGCTTTTTCTTCGACCAGCACCTCGACGGTCTGCCCCAGGAATTTCGCGTTGATCTCGGCGACAATCTGCGCTTGCAAATCGTCGATCGCTTTGCGGCGGCGCTCTTTCTCCGCCGGCGACACATTGTCGTTCCAGCGCGCGGCAACCGTGTTCGGGCGCGGGCTGAACATTGCGACGTGCGCCACGTCGAGCCGTAATTCTTTGAGCAGGTCGTAGGTTCCCATGAACTGCGTCTCGGTCTCGCCGGGCATCCCAACGATAATGTCGGTGGCGATGCTGGTGTTCGGCACGCGCGCGCGGATGCGTGTGATGAGCGCGCGGTAATCGTCCACAGTGTAGCCGCGCTTCATCTTTGTCAGCATTGCATCGTCGCCGGCTTGCGCCGGCACTTCGATATGCTCGCACACTTTCGGCAGCGCGGCGACGGCGTCGAGCAGTTTGTCCGTCATATACAACGGATGCGACGTGAGGAAGCGAATGCGCTCCAGTCTATCAATATCGTTCACCGCGCGCAAAAGGTCGGGCAGGCGCGGACCATCGGGCACATCGTAGCCGTAGCGATCGACGATTTGACCGAGCAGCGTAATTTCTTTGACGCCCTGATTGACGAGCGCGCGAACTTCTGCGGCGATTTCGCCAATCGACCGCGAGCGTTCCTTGCCGCGGCGGTACGGAATGATGCAAAAGGTGCAGACGTGGTTGCAGCCATAGACGATGGGTACGTGTGCACTGACGAGCGCGCCGCGCTCGTGCGCGGGCAGAATCAAGTCAGCGTCCATCAACTCGTAACGCGTTTCGGTCTCGCGTTGTTCGATTTCATAGCCCTCTGTACGTGTCACACCTGCCCTGGCGGGCGGTGCCAGGGTTGCCAGGAGCGGTCTTTGCGACGAAGCAATCTCTGTTTGTGAATATGGAGATTGCTTCGCCGCTTCGCGGCTCGCAATGACAGACGGCGGGTGTCCATCACGCGTGCGGAGTAACTGCACAAGTTTTGCCGGATCGGACGGCGGCAAAAAGACATCGACGAACGGAAAGCGCGTTTGCAGCGGCGACGCATCGCGCACGCCGACGAGGCAGCCCATCAAGCCAAGCACCAGATCGGGGCGCGCTTCTTTCAGCGGCTTGAGCGACATCAGTCGGCTGTACGCCTTGTCCTCCGCGCTTTGGCGGACAACGCACGTATTCAAGACGATCACATCGGCGGACTCGGCGTCGCGCACCGCGTGGTAGCCGAGTTTCTCCAGCTCGGATGCGACGCGCTGCGAGTCCGCGACGTTCATTTGGCAGCCCTCGGTCCAGATGTGGTATTTCATCGTTCGACTTTCTATATGAACCGCAGAGGGCGCAAAGGCAAACCTGGTTCATCTTTGCGTTCTCTGTGCTCTTTGCGTTTAGTTTTGTCGCTTTTTCAAGAGTACAGTAATGTTCCGAAAAAAACCGAACTCCAGTTCAAATTCCTTCAACACCTGCGCCTCGGTTGGAAAGCTCGCGAACCATTTCAGCCACTCGTCGCGCGTGCGCGTGAAATGGCACGGCGGCGTGCCGTACCGGATCGAGGGCCACGAATCGATCAAGCGCGTTACCGCGCCGCGCGCCGCGCCGCGCACGTCGTTCTCGATTACGATCACCTCGCGCGCGACGCGCAATGCCTCGCGCAGGATCGCGTCCGGGTTCGGGCTGTGATGCAAGACAAAACTGAGCAGCGCGTAATCGAAACTGTTATCGGCAAAAGCAAGCGCGCGACTGTCGCAGACGGACAGCGGCAGATCGGTATGATTGTACTGTGCCACGTCCACCAGCGTCACATGTGCGTCGAACCGCCGCGCCATTTCTTGCGCGAGCAGCCCCTTGCCCGCACCGATGTCGAGGATACGGCGATGAGACGTGATGGCGGAAGCGAAGGAATCGATAATGGGGTTGACGCGCGCGGGCTGAGTAGGCATGAATGATTGGGACGTGGATCAGCGTCTTCTTTTTTGTGTGTTCGTCCGCGTCCGATTTATATTTTCCTTCCGATGATAATCGCTTCGGTCAGCGCGAAAAACACCTTCTCGCCATCGACGCGCGGCGACCAGAATTCGCGAGCGGCGTCCGGCGCATCTAGCAATAATTGCCGCAACTGGGCTTGGGTCTCCGCGCTTGCGCCCATGCGGTCTGCCCACGGCTCGAATTCCATTTCTTTCTTGAGCGTGTCGCGGCGTTCCACGACGAGCTGAACATCAGCAAAATACGTTTCCAGCCGCGCGGTCGGAAATGCCCAGTTGTGGGATGGATCGCGCAATTTCTCAAAATGGTTGATGTAACCCGCAGTCACCTTGTCTGGCGGTACGACGTTATCGTCGAGCACCACGATGCCGCCGCGTTTGCACACGCGCGCCATTTCTGCAATCGCCTGGCGCGCATCGGCGAAATGGTGCAGCGCGAGCCGGTTGGTCACGAGGTCGAACGTGTTATCATCGAAAGGCAGCGCTTGCGCGTCTGCGGGCTTGAATTCGATATTGGTCATTCCGCGTTCCTCAGCCAGCTGGCGCGCCGCATCGAGCATTTGCGGCGTCAGGTCGCAAGCGACCACGCGCGCAACACGCGGCGCGAACGTCAGCGCTGTGTGCCCCGCACCGGTCGAAACGTCGAGCACGCGCCAATCACGTTGCGGCTGTGTGAGCTCGAGTAATCGCGCGAGGCTTTGACCTTGTGCATGTACTGAGCTCGTGACATAGTCTTTCGCGTGTGCGCCAAATTGCTGCTGAATAAGATCATTGGCATCAGCCATCTCGGAGAACCTCGGCTTACTTTGCTTCAGATCAAATGCTTGTCTACGGTCTTTTCGTTCCGAGCATTCCAGGTGTTCATGCCGCGCTTCATTGACACGCCGATCAATTCTGGCTGCTACGCTTCTGGAATACGCGCTACCTATGCGTCCCCTGTAGCAGCACTATGATATTGTAGCACAACCGGCAGATAACGACAAGGTGCGCGAATCAAACCCGCCATGCTCGGTGAGTTCGGATTTGGCATCCGTAAAGTAAACACGACATAACTAAAAAGGTAAGCCCCTACCTATGGCGGGGAGACTCCCAGCGTTTGACATCTGCGGGAATATCATGTAGAGCCTCCACTGTGAACCACTCGCAGCAGATCACAGGAGGCTCTACATGGATGACACCAACAGTTTAGCCCATACCAAATGGGAATGCAAATACCACGTGGTGTGGATCCCGAAGTAGCGCAAGAAAAAACTCTTTGAGGAATTGCGTGCCGAACTCGGGTCGGTGCTGAGAGAGCTAGCCAAGCACAAAGAGAGTGAAATTCTGGAAGGGCATATGTTGTTTGACCATGTGCACATGCTGATCACGATTCCTCCGAAGTATGCCGTTGCCCAGGTTATGGGGTATATGAAAGGCAAGAGTGTCATTCATACTTTGGCGGCGGTCTATGACTGCTTCCACCACCCGCACGTCCCAATCAGCCAGTTGCAGTAGCGGTAGCGGTGCTTCCGACTTGCCGTGCGCTTCGATGACCAGTATGGTCTCTCTGGCTTGGCGGCTGGAGGCGGAGCGTTCCTGGACTCGCGTCGAGCTGAAGGCTACGCCGTGCAGTTGGAAGATTTGGAGGTGAAAGCACACGCCCCGTCCAAATTCCTCCAGGACACGACAGATTTGCCCTTGGCTGTACTGCTTGCCGGCGAAGTGCGCCCCATTTGCAGCGGCGTCTGTTTTTCTGCTTGCCATCACATGTCCCACCAGTCGATCATTTATCGTATTCGGAAAAAAGTAGCTCTAACTTTCTCCTCCTAAATTGCAACCAAATTGGAAACCCAATTTTGACCTTGCGTGGTTAAACTATATTCAGAAAGTTGAATTACGGAGGGTTCGAAACAATGGACACTCTTCGGTTGCCGACAATCTTTTTAAAAGCCCTGGCGCATCCGGCGCGACTGCAAATCCTGAACGCACTTCGTCAGGACGAGGAGTGTGTCTGCCACCTCACCGCGCTTTTGCGTCAGCGCCAGGCGTACGTTTCACAGCAGTTGATGTTTCTGCGCCAGGCGGGACTGCTGGAGGATCGTAAAGATGGTTTGCGGGTGTATTATCGCGTCAAGGATCCGCGCGTGTTCGATGTCTTGGATACCGTCAACGCGTTAGTTGGCGTGAAAAGCATACCCTTAGAAACGCAAACGATTGCCGCGTGCCCGTGTCCGAAATGCGAAACCGTCGGACGAGGGAAGGGAGAGAAACGATGGAAATCCAGATCCTCGGTCCGAGTTGCGCCAACTGTCTGAAGCTTGAAATGCTCGTTATGGAGACGCTGAGCGAACTCGGCTGGCGCGATGCGCGGGTCGAAAAAATCACGACGCCGCGCGAGATGGAACGCCGGCTGACGGGGGATCCACCTGGACTCGCGATCAACCGCCAACTCGTCTGGTCGGGCGGCAAAGAGTTGCCCACCCGAGCGCAGATTGCAGAATGGATTCGCGAGGCGATGGCAACGCCCGCATGAGAACGGAATCGGAATTCCCGTGATGAATGCGGGATGAATTGTCGCCTTGGCGTGACAGGTCATCCCGCTTTTACTTGGAAAGGAAGAGCATGGATTTTCTTGAGGCGCACGTTGACAAATTCGTTTTCCGTGTTGCACTCGACTATCGCTACAGCGACGCGGAGGTGTGGACACAACGCGAAGGCAGTCGTGTGCGGGTTGGACTCACCGATTATCTCCAGCAAAAGTCGGGCGATGTCGCATTCGTGAATCTGAAAGAGATCGGCACAGTGCTGAACGCCGACGATGAACTCGGTGCGCTCGAAACAATCAAGGTGGATTTGGTCATCCCTACGCCGCTCGCGGGCAAAATCGTCGCCGTTAACGCCGCGCTGGCGGACCATCCCGAACTCGTCAACGGCGATTGCTACGGCGAAGGATGGCTTGCGGAAATCGAGCCGAGCCATCCCGCCGATTACGACGCGTTGCTCGACGCGGAGACGTATCTGCCGCAGATGAAGGCGCGCGCGGAATTGGAGCAAGCGAAATGACGGATGCTACGCGGAAACGTGTAATGATCGTGCCATGCAGTGGCATCGGCAAAGCGTATGGCAGCGTTGGACGCGAGGCGATGTATACGCTGCTGGAAGATTTGCGTCCCGACGTCACCGATGCCGTTTGCCTTTCGCTCCTTACGCTTGGCGACGCCGACGCACAGGCGCAGGTGCGCGATCAACCGACCATCACGATCGATGGCTGCCCATCCGCCTGCGCCAAGGTCAACGTCGAAGCCGCGGGCGGAAAACCCGCGGCGGAATATCGCGTCTACGACGTGTACCGCACACATCGAGACCTCAAGGTGCGCTCGGTGAGCGAACTGGACGACGCGGGGCGGACGATGGCGCGCCTTCTCGCCGAAGAAATCGCGGCGAAGGTGGACGAGTTACAGTAATCAGTATTCAGTATTCAGTCATCAGTATTCAGTCATCAGTATTCAGTCGTCTGATTACTGAACACTGGAGGTTTCACAGTGCCGATTTTGCCGAAGAAGAAAGTTGGACTCATCGGTTGCAGCGGCGAGGAGTTGCCCGCCGGCACGCTCTCGCGCGTCGCAGCGCTTCAGGTGTTGGAGCGACTGCGCCCGAAAGATACTGTAACTCTCTGTCTGCCGCTCTTTCTGGCCGGGAACGATAGAGAGCGCGCGTTCGCGAAATTCTACCCGACGATTGCGATCGATGGGTGCGACAAACGCTGCGCCGCGCGCGCGACGGAACAGTACAGCGCCAAACCAACCGCGAGCATCATCATTCCCGATTTTCTCGCGGCGCGAGGGCTGGACGCGCCGCGTTCGCGGCGGCAAATGGATGCGGCGGACGCGCGCGCGGTCGACGCGCTCGCGCAGGAAATCGCGCGGCGCGTGGATGAGATTCTAGGTGTTCAGCCCGCGCCCGTCGTCGAACCACCCATCATCGCCGTCGCCGAAAACGAGGTGGTCGCCGCGTCATGCAGCTGCGGCTCGGGCATTCCGGTCATGCGCCTGAAGATCGCGGGCAAAGAGCGGGAGATCGTCGCGCTGCCGTTGATTCTCGAAGAATCTCGAAAGAACAGCAAATCGTCCGATGAAGTGTTCGATGCGGTCAAGGTGTACAACGCGATCCCCGCCGAACTCGAATCGGCGTACCGCGACGCGATCATCCGCGCGTACAGCGCGTTTATTGCCCCGTTGGAGAAACAGGAGGCGTGAGTTGCTGCTGCAAGGTTACACATTGGACGTTTTCTCGCCGCCGTGCGAGCCCGGCGCGGAACGCTGGAGCGTCAAAGCCGCGCTCGAGGACGACATTGGCGATGCGCTGCCGTATTTGAATGCAACGCTCAAGGGTGCCATCTACAATCACGCCGCCCGCGCGCTGACGTGGCGCATGGGTGGGCATTCGGTGGCGATCCGCCCGCGCGAAATCGCGATCAGCAATCTCCGCGATAAGGATGCGGCGGCAGTGGAAGTGCAGCGCGTCGCGGACCTCGTCAACCAGACCTGGGAACGCCGCGCCGAGATCACGCCAAGCGTCGAAATGCGCCAGCGGCTCAAGCCGATGGACGTGTACAAACTTTTGCCGGCGACGAACTGCAAAGTGTGCGGTCAATCAACCTGTTTCACGTTTGCGCTCAAGGTGACGGCAGGCGAAGTGGAGATCGAGCAATGCGCGCCGCTCTTCACCGACGCGTATCGGGAGAAACGCGAGAAATTGCTGGCGCTCTTGGAAGAAGCGGCGTGAGGCAATGAGCAAATGACAAATCGAAAATCGAAAATGCAAACCTACACTTACCATACAACGGTTTCATGGAAAGGCGAACACTGGGGACACCTCCTCTGCGGCAACGGCGCGGCGATGGATTTCTCCGCGCCGCCCGACGCGCACGGGCACGCGGGCGTAATGACGCCCGAAGATGCGTTCGTCGCCGCGGCGAATACGTGCGTGATGATGATGTTTTTGTGGGCGTGCGAACGCTTTAAGATTCCGCTCGTTTCGTACGAATGCGACGCTGAAGGCACAAAAGTCATTGAGCTGGATCGCACCGAGCTGTTCACCCAGATCGTCCTGCGTCCCAGAATTCGAGTGAAGGCATGCGACGAAAACCGGACTCGCCGCGCGCTCCAATCGGCGCAGAAATATTCGCTCGTCGCGAATTCGGTCAAGAGCGACGTGATCGTCGAACCTGAAATCGTAGTCGAATAGCGAATGGCGAAACGCTCAATCTGAAATCTGAAATCCATACGGGAGGAACTATGCTGACGATCAAAATCCTCGGTTCGGGTTGCCCGAACTGCCAAAAGGTTGAGCAGATCGCCAAGCGCGCGGTGGCGACGCTCGACGTGGACGCCACGTTTCTCAAAGTCACGGAGATGAAAGAGATCATGGCGTATCCGATTCTGGCGACGCCCGGTCTCGTCGTCAACGAGAAGCTCGTGTGCGCGGGGCGCATTCCCAGCGAAGCCGAGGTGACGACCTGGATCACGAGCGCGCTGGTGTAAAGACAGTGAACAGTGAGTAGCGGGTAGTGAGCAGTAAATCTAACCACTATCCACTACCCACTATCCGCTGATCACAGGAGAACCCAATGGCTCAATCAGCTACAATCACCCAACCACAGGTCGGCGTCTTTCAACGGCTGTCCCTGCTCGACCGCTTTTTGCCGCTCTGGATTTTCGCGGCGATGGCGCTGGGTGTGCTTCTCGGCGCGGTCGCGCCGGGCATTAAAGACCTTTTCAATGCGCTCTCCATCGGCACCGTCTCGTTCCCGATTGCGATTGGCTTGCTGTGGATGATGTATCCCGTGTTGGCGAAGGTCAAGTACGAGGAACTGGGCAAGGTCGCACAGGCGTGGGAGCAGTTTGGCGTGTCGCTCATTCTGAACTGGCTCATCGGTCCCATCGTCATGTTCATTCTCGCGTGGGTCTTTCTGCCCGACCTGCCGCACTTTCGCACAGGGCTCATCATCGTCGGCTTGGCGCGTTGTATCGCGATGGTGCTGATCTGGAACATGCTGGCGGGCGGCGATAGCGAATACTGCGCGGTACTCGTCGCGCTGAACAGCATTTTCCAAATCGTGATGTACTCGCCGCTTGCCTACTTTTTTCTCGCGGTTGTGCCCAGTTGGTTTGGAATGCAAAGCACGGCGGTCAACATATCGATGGGGGACATCGCCAAGAGCGTGCTGATCTTTCTCGGCATTCCGCTGGCGGCGGGCATCCTTACCCGTTTCTATTTTCTCCGCACGCGCGGCACAGAATGGTACGAAACGCGCCTGATGCCGCGACTGGGACCGACGGCGATGATCGGCTTGCTGTTCACGATCGTCGTGATGTTCTCGATGCAAGGCGACAAGATCCTCGCCGCGCCGTTCGACGTGCTGCGCGTCGCGATTCCACTGCTCGTCTATTTTGTCGTGATGTTCTTTCTCTCGTTCGGGCTGTCGCTCTGGCGCAAATTCCCGTACGAACTGGCGGCGACGCAATCGTTCACGGCAGCGAGCAACAACTTTGAACTCGCGATCGCGGTCGCGGTGGGCACGTTCAGCATCGCCTCGCAAGAAGCGTTGGCAGCCGTCATCGGTCCGCTGATCGAAGTGCCGGTGCTGATCGGCTTGGTGTATGTGGCGTTGTGGATCAAGCGAGCGTGGTTCAAGCCCGTACGGGCTAACGCGTAGATCGGACTCAGAGACCGCGCGGCGGAAACGCGGCGCGGTTTTTTCGGGCGCACTTATATTCAAAAAATAGAATTAAAAGGATTTCAAATGGCAACGAGTGAAATTTCAGCAACCCCGCGCGCCAATACGCGCACCTATTTCACGCTGGGCAGTGCGGCAATCGCGTGGTACCTCGCCTACACCTATCTGCAACCGTTTACGGAATATCTCACGTACAGTGCGCTGGGCTTGCAGCGCGGCTCACATCTGGGCGACGCGGTCGCGTTCTTTCTCCTCGACGTGCCAAAAATCTTGCTCCTGCTCGGCGGGATGATCTTTCTCATCACCATCGTCCGCACGTTCTTCAGCGCGGAGCGCACGCGCCAACTCCTCGGCGGCAAACGAGTGGGCATCGGCAACGTGCTGGCGGGGATGCTCGGCATCGTCACGCCATTTTGTTCGTGCAGCGCCGTGCCGCTTTTTATGGGCTTTGTCGAATCGGGCATTCCACTCGGCGTGACCTTTTCGTTTCTCATCGCCGCGCCGGTCATCAACGAGGTCGCGCTTGCGTTGCTCTTTGGCATGTTCGGCTGGCAGATTGCCGCGCTCTACGTCACGTCGGGCTTGGTCATCTCGATCATCGCGGGGCTGATTATCGGGCAATTGCATCTGGAGCACTGGGTCGAAGATTTTGTATGGGAGATGCAGTTCAACGGCGCGGAAGACGACTCGGGCAAACTGAGCTGGGAAGAACGCATCGCGCGCGCGTGGGCGGCGGTGCGCGACATCGTTGGCAAGGTGTGGCTCTACGTCATCATCGGTATCGGCGTGGGCGCGGGGATTCACGGCTATGTGCCGACGGATGCGCTGGCTGGTTTGATGGGCAAATCGTGGTTGTCGGTGCCATTGGTCGTGTTGATCGCGCTGCCGCTGTATTCGAACGCGGCGGGAATGCTGCCGGTGATGTCCGCGCTGATCGAAAAAGGCGCGGCGATGGGGACGGCGCTCGCGTTCATGATGGCGGTCGTCGGCGTGAGTTTGCCCGAAACGATTTTACTGCGCCGCGTGCTCAAGCCGCAATTGATTGCGCTGTTCATCGGCATCGTCACCATTGCCATTATCATCACGGGGTATTTGTTCAATTTGGTGCTGTGAGAGCAACCAAAATATTTTCGAGGAATTTCAATGAATCACGCCAATCCGCAACTCGAACGCCGCTTTATCCTGGCGCTCCTCATCTCCATCGTCATCTTTCTCGCCGAACTCATCGGTGGGTGGTGGACGGGGAGTCTCGCGCTCTTGAGCGATTCCGCGCACGTCTTTCTCGACGTGTTCGCGCTTGCGCTCAGTTACGTCGCGCTCCGCGTCGCCGCACTCCCCGCCGACGACCGCCACACCTACGGCTGGCATCGGCTCGAAGTATTTGCCGCGTTGACGAATGGCATCACCCTGTTCGGGATCACCCTTGCGATTTTCTACGAGGCATGGGAACGCATTCAGAATCCGACGCCGATTCACAGCGGCGAGATGTTGGTCATCGCCGCGGTTGGCTTGGTCGCCAGTCTGGCGACGGCGCGCATCTTGGAAGACCACCGCCACGACGATTTGAACACGCGCAGCGCGTTTCTGCACGTCATCGGCGATGCGCTCGCGTCGCTCGGCGTCATCGTCGGCGGCATCGTGATGCTGGCGACGGGCTGGTATGCGATTGACCCGCTCATCAGCGCGTTCATCGGATTGATCATCGTCACGAGTTCGTGGCGCGTTCTGCGTTCATCCCTGCACATCTTGTTCGAGGGCGCGCCCGAAGGTATCGCCATCGGCGACGTGGCGCAAGCGATAGGCAACGTCGCGGGCGTGCAAGAAGTGCACGACTTGCATCTGTGGAGCATCTGCTCGGGCTATCCCGCCTTGAGCGCGCACGTGCTGGTTGACGATGCATCGTGTACGACGACGACGACGCAAATGGTATCGCTTAAGCAAATGCTCGCAGAACGTTTCGCCATTCAGCACACGACAATTCAATTTGAAACCGCCAATTGCGGGCAAGGCACAATCGTCCGCAAAAATGGGGCGGGTGAAAACCCAGTTAGCATCGAAGTGAAACTCGTCGGCGCGGACACCTGCCGCCGCTACCAGTTGATGCGCGAGATCATATTGGACGAAGCGGCGCGCGCAGGCACCGCGATCGAACTCGTTGAAGAGACGGAAGTAAAGGACATCCTAAAATATTGCACGGTGAACTTGCCAATGCTCTTTATCGGCGGCAAAAAAATCGCACAAGGTAACTCACCGTCACGAGAAAAGGTGTTGGAGTATTTACGAGGTGCGCGATGATAAAAGCATTGGTCATTCCACTAACCGAAAAAGAATTGCAAGAGGTCTATCGCGTTCTGATTGACCGTGACAAAGACGGGGCGTGGGAGTTTCTCAACGAGCACGCGCGCGCACCACTGCTCAAAGCGATGACGGGCGGCTGAACAGTGATGATTGAGGTACCTGGGGCAGGTATCGCGCCAGCGCCGCAAGGACTCCTCCACTAATGTTTATCGAATACATCGCGCTCGATCACACACGCCCGTGTCTCGCCGAGCTAGGCAAAATCATAATCGTCGGTAAACCGTCGCGTCCAATTGACGCGGTGTTGCCGTTGCTCAACGCGCTCTTGCCGAATGTTATCAGTTACAATCCGCGCGCAGGTGCGCTTGTCTTGCGCCGCAAACTTGGGTTCATCACGCTCCTCGCGGACACGATTATCATCACTCAAGTCAAGGACGTGGACGAAGGGCTTGAGTTGTTGAACGCGGCACGTGATTTGTTGAATCAAACCTGGGAACAACGCGAGATGATTCAGCCGCGCAACGAAGAACGCCGCACCCCGCGCCCACTCGACGTGTGGGAACTTTTGCCGCGGACCAACTGCAGGGAATGCGGCGAGGCGACCTGCATGGCGTTCGGATTCGCGCTGATGGAAGCGCGGCGGCGCGTTGATGAATGCAAGCCGCTCCGCGTGGCGGACGCGGCGGCACAGCGCGAAACATTGCGCGAGCTGCTAGGCAATTATGAAGCGGCGAATTCCGTCTGGCGCACGAGCGAGTAATTGAGGGAACCTCTGTGAAGGAGATGATCGAATGACCTTGTATCTCATCAGCGCACTCATCGTCTTTGTGTTTTCGGGCTTGCTGGCGATGGCGGGGCTGGGCGCGGCATTCCTGTTCGTGCCGTTCTTCTACTACCTCGGTGTACCGCTCGCAGAAGCAACGCCGACCGCGCTGTTGCTCAACGCGGTGAGTCTCTCGTTTGCAGCGATCACTTACTGGCGCGCGCGGCTGATCAACTGGCGCGTCGGCTTGCCTGTGGGCGTGATGGCGGTGATTCTTTCGCCGCTTGGCGCGCGCTTGACGCCCCAGGTCGACAAAAATTTATTGCTCGGAATGTTCGCCGCGTTCCTGGTGTTTGCGGGATTTATGATGCTCTTTTTCAAGCCCAAACCGCGCGACCACGAAATGAATCGAGCCGTCGAAGTAAGCGCGGGCGCAGGCGTGGGCAGTGTCGCGGGATTTCTCGGCGGGTTGCTCGGCGTTGGCGGCGGAAATTTTATCGTGCCTGTGCTGAACTGGCTCGGACTCGACGCGAAAGTGGCAGCGGGGACGACCGCGCTCGTCGTCGTATTCTCGTCGTTCTCTGGGTTTCTGGGACACGCGACGCTCGGAGGAATTGATCCGCTGTTTGTTGGCATCAATGCGGTGATGGCGGCAATCGGCTCGCTGGTCGGCGCGCAGTTGATGAAGACGAAGATTTCGTCTTCACAGTTGAAGATGATGATCGGCATCTTGCTGTGGCTCATCGCGGCAAAAATGATTTTCGATCTGGTCAAATAAAACCTCAAAAGGAGAAATGAAAATGACAACGCAACACGTTCCCCCCGAATGGGCATTCGAGTTTCATGCGCATGAATGTCCCTTTATGCCGATTGGCTATCGGATGGGCAAACTCGCGCTAGCATTCCTGGGTGCGGAAAAAGAAGCCGACCACGGTTTCTTTATCTTCCCCGAACTGGGCGAAGGGCATCCACAAACCTGCATGATGGATGGCATGCAAATTGCAACGGGCGCGACCTATGGCAAGGTGATGATCGCAAAGACCTTTTACGGCAAACTGGCAGCGACGTTCTATCATCCGAAGAAGGGTGCGGTGCGCTACTCACTTTTGCCTGATTTCATCGACGCAATGGGCAAGTTCGAGTTTTTCGTCTATCGCAAGAAAGGCATCGAACCTTCGCAGATTCCGCTGGAGGTGCGACGAGAAGTCATTCGCTGGGTCTACGACCAGTCCGATGAATCCATCTTCAAGGTAGAAGCCAAGCCCGATTTCAAATACACGCCTGTCAAGGGTTCGTTCAACAAAACGAAATGCAGCGCGTGCGGCGAGTACGTGTTCGACCGCTATGCGCGAATGAAAGATGGACAACCCGTCTGCATTCCGTGCTCGGGTTATGAAAAAACCGCGCTGATCGAGCGCTGATTTCAAGGAGAACAATTGTGAACACGAACGACGAACTGTACAAAGTAGGACTAGCGCTGCACGGACACAAATGTCCCGCGATGCCGCTTGGCTTGCGCGCGGGACTCGCAGTGATGGACGCGCTCGGCGTCGCGCACGCGCCCGATGGACAACTCACCGCGCTCGTCGAGATTGACAAAAATCACTGCTCGACCTGTTTCGCCGATGGTGTGCAGGTGGCGACGGGCTGCACGTTCGGCAAGGGCAACATCCGCAGTCTGGGTTACGGCAAGTTTGCGGTGACGTTGATTGATAACAAGACGGGGCGCAGCGTGCGCGTCGTCGCCACGCCCGAAGCGATGCGGCGCAGTCAGGAATCAGAATTTATTCAGTACCGCAAAAAGGGCGTGCCCGCTTCGCAAGTGGATCCCAAAATAGGCGCGCCGCTAATCGACCAGGTGCTTGCCGAACAAGTGGACGTGCTGTTCAAGGTCGAGCCAATCAAGCAAGCCCAAGTTCCGCCAATGCCGCCACACGCTTTCGACACAATCATCTGCGCGGACTGCGGCGAGGTGACGGTCGAACGATACGCGCGAGTGAAAGATGGCAAGCGCGTCTGCATTCCGTGCGCAGACAAGGCGTAACGATAGGATAGTTGGGACATTAGATTCATCGTACGCGTTCAGGTGTCATTGCGAGCCGCCGCAGGCGGCGAAGCAATCTCCAATTCGAAAAGTGGAGATTGCTTCGTCGGCACAAATCGCCTCCTCGCAATGACACAGAGCTGAACGATTACGATGCATCCATCCCTATGGCTCGAGACGAATGGATATCCAGAAAAAGAACGCAAACAGCCTGTGTTTCAAGTGGGGTACGGTCACCAACACGCTCCTCAACGGCATCGTCCCCGCAGGGACGTTGGTGGTCGAGCACGATAAAAGCGTCGGCGCGTGAGTTTCCTCGCGCTTGCGCTTGAGACATTCTATCCTTCAGGAGAAGATCATGGCACAAACAGCCCGTTCGATTCCAGCGACCACGTCCGAGGCGGCAGCGCCTGCCAGCGTACTGCGGTCATTTCATCCCGGTTGGTTCGGCGCGGTGATGGGCACCGCGATCGTCGGCGTCGGCGCGTTTATGAATCCCGGCAGCGTCGCCGCGCTCCAAGCGCCGCTGCGCGTCGTCGGCATCGCATTCGCCGTTCTGGCGTACGCGCTCTTGATCGCGCTCGGCGTCCCGTACGTCCTGCGCTGGGTGCACCATCCCGATGCGGCGTGGAAAGATTTGCAGCATCCGATTCTCGGCGGACTCTACGGCACGTTCCCCGGCGGCATCCTCGTCCTCGCCGTGACGACCGCGGCGATCGGTCCCGCGCTGCTCCCGGCGGGCGTCGTGTTCGCCGTCGTCGCCGTTCTGGCGGCGATCGGCACCGTCGTCGCCTTTGCAATCAGCGTCGTCTTTGCGTACATCCTATTCGTCACGCCCCGAGTGAACGAGGAAAGCGTGAACGGGGCTTGGTTCATTCCGCCCGTCGTCAACATCATCATTCCGATGGCGCTCCTGCCGCTCTTGCCGCGCGCCGACGCGGAGACGGCGCGGCTGTTGCTCGTCGCGAGTTACGCGGCGTGGGGCATTGGCTTTTTCCTGTTCCTGATGGTCGCGTCGCTGTTGTATGACCGGCTGGTCTATCATCCGCTGCCCGCCGCGCCGCATGCGCCGTCGCTGTGGATCGGCTTGGGACCGATCGGCGTGGGGAGTCTCGCGTTGCTGCGGATCGCGCAAGCCGGCGCGGCGCAGTGGGGCGACTTGAACGCGGCAGTGAACGCGCTGTCGTCGATTGGCGCGCTGGCGTTGTGGGGCTTTGGCATCTGGTGGCTCGCCGCGGCGATCTTGCTGCTCCGCAAATATCTACGGACGAGCGGGTTGCCGTTCGGCATCGGTTGGTGGGCGTTCACGTTTCCGCTCGGCGCGTACACCGTCAGCACGCTGACGCTGGCGCGTGCATGGAAGGTCGGCGCGCTGGAAGCGTTTGGCGCGGCGTTATTCGTCCTGCTCGTGGGATTCTGGCTCGTCGTCACGGTGCGTACGCTGGCGGGGATGCGGAACGGCGAAGCGTGGAAACGATAGTGGAACTCTCCGGCGCGCGTCCGCGCGTATCGCTCGTCACGATTGCGCTCGCGTACCTGCGCGTCGGTGCGACCGCGTTTGGGTTTGCGATCTTGCAGCAACTCAAAGCGGTTGCGCTCGGGCGCGGTTGGCTGACGGAAGAAGAATTCAACGAGGGACTGGCGCTGGTGCAGTTGTACCCCGGTCCGATCATGGTCGACCTGACCGCTTACGTCGGCTACAAATTGCGCGGTGTGCTCGGCGCTGTCGTGGCGACGACATGCTTCATCCTGCCGTCGTTCATCCTGATGCTCGCGCTCTCCGCGCTCTACTTTGCGTTGGGTAATCTGCCCTGGGTGCATCCGCTCTTTCTGGGACTGGAAGCGCTCGTGGTCGGCATCCTCGCGCAAATCACGCTCGACCTCGGCGCGCGCAACGTGCAGAGCCGCGCACAGGCGGTGATCGCGCTGGCGGCGTTCGCCGCGCTGCTCTTCAAGATCAACGCGATTCTGATCGTGCTCGGCGCGCTCGCGCTCGGCGCGCTGTTCATCCGCCCTGAAGCCAAAGGAGGAAGCAAACCACGCGAAACGAAATCGACCTCCACAACGCGGCGACAGTGGGCAGGCATCGGTATCGTCGTCGCCGTCGTGTTCGCCGTCGCCGGATTCGCTTGGTCGCTCCAGTCCGAGATCGGCGCGATGGGCTTGGTCTTTTTCAAGATCGGCGCGGTCGCGTTTGGCAACGGCACGACGATCATTCCGCTGATTCAGGCGGACGTGGTCGACGCGCAGCACTGGCTTTCGCTCAATCAATTCGCCGACGGCATCGCGCTGGGGCAGATCACACCGGGTCCGTTTCTCATCACCGCCGCGTTCGTGGGCTACAAGATGGGCGGCGTGTTCGGCGCGACGCTGGCGACGTTCGCGATGTTCTCGCCGTCGTTTGCGATGACGCTCATCTTCACGGAAATCTTTGCGCGGCTTCGCAATCTGAAACCGATTCGCGGCGCGCTGGCGGGCGTGCTCGCCTCGTTCGTCGGCTTGCTCGCGGTCGTGATTCTGCAGTTGGGCGGCGTCGCGTTGACCACGCCGGCGGCGCTGGCGCTCGCCGCGGCAGCGTTCGTCGCGGTGCGCTGGTTCAAACTCGACGTGGTGTGGGTATTCGTCGGCGGCATCGCGCTGTGGGCGGCATTGTTGGGGTTGGGAATCCGGTAAAGTTGGAGGCGTATCGATGTTTCACATCCATGCTCGATCCAACAGCGAAACGTGGTTCGCCAATCATGCGGTCATGCCAGTCGTATTGATCGGCGGAAACCTGATCTTTAATATCGTCGCCAATGCCAGTTTCAAGTGGTCCGCCGTCAGTTCTGGTTGGCGGGATTTCTTGGTTTGGCAAATCATCGGCAACGCGGCTGGGTTGATTACCGTGCTGACGCTAACCTGGCTTTTACGCTTCATCCCGCTCCACGTGGCTTATCCCGTGACTGCTGGCTTGGCGGTGATTGGCGTACAGGTGATCGCCGCCCGATGGATGTTCGGCGAGGCAATTTCATCCGCGCAATTACTCGGCACGCTCTTGGTCGCGGCGGGCATCGTGCTGATCAGCGAGCGATGAATCGCGCGCGATGCGGCAGAAGGGTTGGACGGCTGGGGTTGATCCAGAAAGGAGTTTGCCATGTATCGACGAATTTTGGTTCCGCTCGACGGTTCGCCGTTGGCGGAGCAGGCGTTGCCGTTCGCCAAAATGTTCGCTTGGGGATTCCAAGCGACGGCGGTTTTGTTTCAAGCCATTCCGCCCATCCGCGAGACGCTGCGCGTGGACGGCGAAGTGTTCCCCGTGGACGAGCAGATGGAATTGCTCCGCTGGCAGGCGCGCGAGTATCTGGAATCGGTCCACAAGGATTTCGCCGCCGCAGGTATTGCGGCAGAGCGCGAGATCCGCGTAGGCGCGCCCGCGCCGACGATTCTCGATTTGATCGAAAGTACGGGGATCGACCTGATCGTCATGGCAACGCACGGGCGTACCGGCGTGGGGCGCTGGGTCTATGGCAGCGTGGCGGACAAGGTGCTGCACGGTGCGCGCGTGCCGCTGCTGTTGGTGCGCGCGAGCGAACAACCCGTTGCGCCCCAGCCGCTCACGCGGGTCCTCGTCCCGCTCGATGGTTCGGAGTTGGCGGAGCGCGCGCTCGAACCGGCGCGGCAGGTGGCTGAGGCGTTTGACGCCGAGGTGTTGCTCTTTCGCGCGTGGGCTATGCCGCTCTATGGAATGGAGGAACCCCTGAACGTCGTCGAATCGCTCGAGCGCGCCGTCCGCGCCAACGCGGATGATTACGTGACGCACTCGACCTGCCAGTTGCAAGCGCAGGGCATGCGCGTGCGCGGGGAGACCCAAGGTGGAACGGCGGCAGAGAGTATTTTGGAGCAAGCGCAACACGCCAAGGCGAGTCTCATCGTCATGTCCACGCACGGGCGTTCGGGCGTCAGCCGCTGGGTGATGGGCAGTGTGGCGGACCGCGTGCTGCGCGCCTCGTCTATCCCGGTGCTGTTGATCCGCGCAGCTCAGCCGCCGGCGTGATGTGAACTCGAACCCCTTCGCCGACGCGCGGATCGTAGATTCGACTCAAGTCGAGCTGGGCGATCACATCTTCCTCCGCGATTTCCTTGTTGCTGAATCCACGCGCCATCAATCGCAATACTTCCACCTCGCGCTCGGACAACGGTTCTGCCAAACGAGTTGGCGTCGTGGGAATTTGCGTGCGACGCTGCGACTGATCGGACTGTCGCCGCGCGCCGCCAGGCGATTTCCAACTGCACGAGGCAAGGTCGGAGTTGTCAAAAGCTATCGCGGAAGTATCCACCGTCTCCAGACGAAAATTCGCGGCTCAGAAACTGTGCGCGGTGACGTACTCCCACATGCCGGCTTCGGTCAAACCGAGCAAGCGTGCCGGCGGTGTCAGGTCGATGACCAAGCGCGTCGTTACATAGTCGACCTTCCATCGGACGAGTGGCGACCAAGAATTGCCGCCGTCTGCGCTCTGAAACAGACCGAATGGCATCAGAGGCAGCTCGGTCGGTCCCGATTGCGTTGCGAGAGTGAGATAGACTTGATTTGGGTTGTCGGGATTCACAGTCAATGCGGTCACCGTGAACCGATTGGCTGTGGGAAGCCCTTGGTTAATCGCTTGCCAGGTGTGACCGCCATCAATGCTCCGGAGTACGCCCGACGACGCGGTGCCGAGATAAAGAAGTTGCCCCGTATTTCCAGTTGCGGCAAGTGTGGTGGGGATGTCTGGCAATGTGCCGACGCGCCCCCAGCCCGACCCATCTGGCGCGTAGAGGTCGCTGGTCGTCGCCGCATAGACGCGCGCATTCGATGGCGCGACCGTCACCACGCGTAAATCGACGGGTCGCACGCCCACGGTGGCTGCGACGCGCGTGTAGACCTGCTGCTCGGCAAGACGCGCCGCGAGTTGAACATCCGAGTTGGTGTCGACGACTTGAAGCCATTCCAAACGCGGCAGCGCGTACATCGCGCCCAGTTCACCCAGCGCTCTGGCGGAGGCAGCGCGCACGCTCGCATCCGGGTCATAGGTCGCGAAGAAGAGTTGGCTCTCCGCTTCCGGAGCGCGTCGCGCGCCCAGGATTTCTGCCGCGCCTTGCCGAACCTCCGCATCGGAATCTGACAGCGCGTCGAGAAGCGCCGGCACGACCGATGGCGCGGCTTGCGTCAACGCAGCGATGGCGGCTTGCCGAGACTCTACAGGCTGTCCCTGCCGCAAAGACCGAAGCATCGTTTGAACCGATTCAGCCGAAGCAAGCGAATCGCCAGTCTCGTTTCCGGCATGTTCGTTGAGATAGAGGTTTTGCGCGTAGAACGGTACCATCTGGCTCTGCGCGTCGGATGAGCTAGAGTCTAGCAATCCGCGATTCGCCTGTTTCGGAACAGACGAATTGGCATTCTGATTCCGAAACGCACTGCCCCACGTCTGTGACCCAGCCAGCAGGATGAGACTTGCCAAGATCAAAATAACCGCCGAGACCCGAATGGCGACTCGACGAGATATTTTGGATCCCGCGTTTGAATTTCGCGGATGCGCCCAATCAAAATGCGTATGTCTTCCGGTATGCAACATGATTCGGTCCTTTTCTATGCACCGTCGCAATTCTGAACGAATGGGCTACCGTCCCAGGAAGAGCAGAACGCCTGCCGCAATCGCGAGAAGAGGCAAAAGCAGACCCAACGAGCCGATCGTGATGAACGCGGTGAGTCCGGTCACGACCAGCCACGCGCTCAACAAAAGCATTCCCAGGTTCTTCGGCAGCTTCATTGTACCGCTCCCTGTACAAGCAACGAGTTATGTGTTGCGACAAGTTCTGCCGGCGGTTTCTTTTCTGTTCGACTCTTTGAATACTCCCGCCAGGCGCGATATTCTGGGAGAGTGACCATAGGTGGACGCTCGCGGGCGCGGATATCTGCGACTTCGAGTTGGAACTGGGCGCGCGCCTGACGGATCAACTTCATGCTCTTGTTCAGATCGTTCACCAGATCCATGTGGTGCGCCTTGTCCACGCGCTGCATCACGACCTGAATGATCTCAAATGCCATCTTGCTCAGCGCCATCAGCGACTGATTGCGGTGGATTCGTTCTTCCAGATCAACTTGACCGATCGCGTTCAAACCATACTGCGAAAAAAGATCGATCAACAAACCCATTTCGACGCCGTAGCCCGCGAAGAACGGCACGCGTTCTAACGCCTGCCGCCGCCCCGCGTATTCCCCGGCGAGCGGCTGCACCAAGCCGGACAATTCAGGGTAAAACAGATTGATCATCGGACGCGCCACCAGTTCTGTCACCCGTCCACCCCCGCGCGCTTCGAGCCGACGACCCAGGCGCAGCGGGCGCTGATAAAACCCCTTGACGTACATCAGGCGCGGCTCGCGAATCAGGGGACCCAGAATCCCGTAGACAAAACGCGGGTGGATGTTGGCAATGTCGGTATCGATCCAGGCAATTAGGTCGCCGCGCAAGACCGACAAGCTCTTCCACAGCGCTTCGCCTTTTCCAGTCCACATTCCGTACTGGCGCAGGATATCGGGATGCCGGATCACCGGCACGCCCAGACTCTGCGCGATTTCAACGGTGCGATCCGTCGAATTGGAATCGATCACGACGATTTCGTCGAGCAGCCGGTAGCGTTCCACAAGTTTCGCGTGAATGGTCTTGATGACCTTGCCGATGGTTCTTTCTTCGTTCAATGTCGGCAGCCCCAAACTGATCGTCAAGCCCTGCTCCTCTTTGAGTTGAACCAATTGCTCCAAGTCTTGAAATTCGTGCGCGTGGAACGTGTTCTCCGCGAACCATTTGTCGACCACGACGGAAATCGTGTGATCGATGGGCTTGGGTGCCGGGTCGCGCACCAGAAACGCCGGCAAGCGCTGGGGCGCGCGGACAACGAGCGTAGGAATCTTGACCTTGTTCAGTACGCTTGCCGCGGTTGGACCGACGGATGGCTCGTCCGCGCGCGGCGAACCATTGGCGCCCATGACAATGAGATTGTGCGTCCGTGCCGCGCGGACGATAGCGTTGACCGGATCGCCGCGCGCCTTGATCCAACGCGTGACTTGCGGAAGCCCGCGCAAATTGCGCAGCAAGTCTTGGTAATGTTTCTCACCATTCCCATTGTCTGCCGGCGAGATAGCGTGGAGCGCGGTAATTTGTCCATTCTGTGACTGTGCCAGCGACAATGCCAGGCGTAACGCGAGCGCGGCGTACGGTCCACCGCGGATCGGCAGGAGAATCCGTGGATTCTTTTTGGAGAAAGGCGGTTTGGCAATGATGATCTCGCACGGCAGAACGTTCAGCCACTCGAACGGCGGTACGTCGGCGCGGCTTACGATCAGCGCCGAACACTTTTCATTCACCACCGTCTTTTTCAATTCGCGCCAAATGTTGTGCGCGACGCAGACCAGGACCCGCGCTCCGATGTGACGCGCCGTGGGATCAACCGCTTCGCGCAGAGAGCGTGCCTTGAGTGTTCCGGAGGTGAGCGATTCGCTTTCGGGCACAGCGACCAGTCCCAGGATGACGATGCGGCTCGCGAACGACTCGAACGCCGCCTGGGCAAACGGCAAAAGGGATTCCAAGTCGGTGCTGTTGGTCACGACGATCAAAACGCTGCGATCTCCGTTTGGCATAGGTGATGCTCCTTTCGCGGATCTTGACGCGTCGCGTATGCGCCTCGTCACGGACAGACGTTAAACCCAGTGGCGGGACTACTCCCGTTGAGTTTCATGAACTCGATCACTTGATTGCTCGGATCCACCCAAAACACGCGCGCGATCAGCGACATACATTCCAGCACCGCGGTCGTTTTCCAATCGGACATGGATTTCAATGGCGAGGTGTTGGGCGCGATGACACTATCCTCACGCGACGTTTCGCCGAACGACTGCGGTTGATTGGGCGCGTAGATTTTGACGAACCAGCGGTACGTCTGCGGCTTGCCGGTCGTGTTGAGAAATGTGACGGTGAACTGCGGCGGTTCATTCGACTTTGCCGGCGTTGGATCGATCTTGATCGCGGTGACGAAGACGCCCAGCGGTGTCACAGGAGCGGGTATCGAGCGCGTACGCGACGCGACGGAAACCGCGCGTTTGGTCGCCGTTGCCGTCGCGCTGGGTGTGGGCGTGTCGGTCGCCGTCTCTGTGGGCGCGGCGGTCTCCGTCTGGGTCAGCGTGGCTGCCGGCGTCGATCCTAAAGCAGTGGGCGTCGCGAGGGATGTTGGCGTGGCTGCGTTCGTTGTCGTCGAGAACGCGCTGCACGCGCTCAACGCGAGCACTGCCATCGGAACGATCAAAACGATCAGCGAGAAGCGCAAGCGCTGTCGTGCGGGGTTCGTGCTTGACATGGTTTCTCCTTGTGGTTGTGGCGAACGGCTAGACGCTTTACATCTTCAATTGGATCCGATCGGTCCTGCTATCTCGTTCCGTCGGTGAACAGAACAGGTGTAGACCAGCACGTGGGTCACCCCGCACGGTTGATTCGCATCTATCCCTTTTGTTTCGCCGCATTCTGCATCGTCGTCGGTACCCCATTCCTCATCGCGGCTAACACGCGATCCGTTCACGTGGTCGCCTTGATTTTTGGCAATTATGTCTATGGACTGCGCCCGCGATCGGTTAGCCATGCGAATGCTCCTTATTGAGAACTTGCGCTAGACATCAATTGGTACCGCCATGGACCGGCGTCCGATAGTCCATACAAATAATGCGGCGTGGTTTGATCGATCACCAGGAACGCGGTCACGGACTGCGTTGGCGAATCTGGGAGCGTCGTCCAAGTCTTGCCGCCATCCTGGCTGGAGGCGATTCCAATCCCATTCAACTGATCGCCCGTGGAGCCATTCACCGCCAACGCGATATAGATTTGTTGGACGTTTTCCGGATTGACGACGACAGCCGTCACCGTCAATTGGGTTGGTGTTTGCAGACCGTACGCCAGGTGCTCCCAGGTTTCGCCACCGTCCTCACTGCGGTAGAGTCCTGACGAAACGGTGGACATGAAGATGAGCTGTCCATCCGGTCCCACCGAGAGATCGTTGGGTGTGGCGGGCAAATAACTGACCGGCTGCCATTCGCCGTTGCGTAGGACATACAGGTCGTTCAATGCGGCGGCATACGCTGTGCCGTTCTTGGCAACGCTTACAGACTGCACGGCTGAAACGGGGATGTTCAGCGCCGATGCGACCTTCTGGGCGATTTTTCCTTCCGCCGCGAATGCTGCCGTTTCGACATAGATATTGCCCTGGGTGATTTCCAGCTCTTGCAGGCGCGGCAGCGCCCCGAGCGCGCCAATCTCGCCGAGCGCCGCGGCGGCGTGTGTGCGCACTTGGACGTCCGCGTCGTACGTCGCGGCGATCAGCGCGTCGGTCGCGCTCGCGGCGCGCATTGCGCCTAATGTCTGAGCGGCGCTCGCGCGAACGCTCGCCGACGGGTCTCTCAGTGCGATCGTTAGTTCTGCCGCGTTGGCGCGCTCATTCGATTGGAGCATTGGCGCGTGCGTCTCGGCAGATGGATTCGGTCCCATCCAGTCTGCTAGCTGTGCCGCCAGAGTGGCATTGACGCGCGTCGCCAGGAAAGCGAGCGACAAGACGATTGCCACTACCAGAGCAATGTCCCACACAAAATATGTGGGATGGCGCGGCGACTGCCAGTGTGTATTCAAAGTTGGGTGAGCATTGGATTTGGCGTGTATCATGCGGTCCTCCTGCGAATCAGTGCAAGAACCAGCGATATGCGCTTGTTAACAGGCACCAATTCGACGCGTCGTCCAACCACAAATAATGCCGCGAGAATCGATCATTCAACCGCCTGTCGAGTGTACGGTACTAGCTTGAGGAATGGAATAGCGCAAAATACGAGATTTGTGTAGCAATGGGGACAACTGCCTTGTAGCACTCTATGCGACACGGTTGCCGGGTCAAGACGACGACGTTTCATAATCCTCTACCAGATCGATGACGAGCGCGGCGCTCCAAGAGAAGATATCGCTACCATCGCCCTCGCCGGTACGTGGGTCAAAGTATTCGTGGAAGCCGGAGCGCTCGACCAACGTCGGCGTGTCAACCCGAATCTCGCGCGCAAGGTTGGCATAGCCGTACTGCTTCAGCCCGTGAATCAAGAACCAATTCATATTCACCCAGATGGGTCCACGCCAATAGCCGCGCGGCGCAAAGTAATTGGGCGATTTGCTCGCGGTGGGCACGCGGAGCGTGGTGGTCGTATCTGGCGCGTACTCCTCGCGATTCAGCAAGCGTTTGACAAGGCGGTCGGTCTGTTCCTTCGTCGCGAGTCCAGCGTAAAGCGGTATCAGCGCGGCAAATGTCGCGCACAGCAATGGTGATCATTGGCGGCTGTGTGATGCCGGAGGGCAGGATCGATGCCGGCGCGTCCGGCGAGCGCGCGATCTGCCAACTGTGCGGATCGGGGATATAACCGGAGGTGTTCGAGTTGAAGATGATGTGCGGGATCATCCCGTTGCGCCATTGTCCTGCTCCCTGTTTCGATCGCAGTCCGTAATTCTTCCGGACCATCGCTCAGGTCGATTGCGCTCAGCAGCCTGGTTTGAACCAATCTCCGCTCGCCGCCGTTGATGAGAACTGTCACCGATGGCTGACTGGCGGCTAGCCGACTTGCAACCCGAGCAATCCAGCGGGACTCGTCACCACACTTGTCTCCGGGGACGAGAATAAAATGAGTATGATTCGGCTCAAGTGGGAAAGCGTCGCGCTTGGGCATTGGATCACGCCGCTCGATCAGCGCTGCGGCAAGGTCATTCTCCTGTCGGATTTGGATCGCGCGTGCCGTTAGGTTATTCGCAAAAATGGATTGTGAATGTTCTGTAGCCCAAATTCTACGCCTCCTTGAAATTGTCTGCTATGGAGTGGGCGACGACGTTGGGGTCGGCGATGGGGTCGATGTTGGGATCGGCGATGGGGTTGGCGTTGGACCAGTCAGCGTTCGCGTCAACTCATCGTTGCCATAGTCCGACTCTTTGATCGATCTATCGGAGTTGACACTTACGCTTACCGTGTGTGTTCCTGACAGCCGATAGTTCGGAACAAACAACGATATCGACTGACCCGCGCCGAGGGTAGACACCTTGCGATTGGCATCGACAATGACTCCATCGACGAAGACTTGGATCAAGAAGGGCGCCGTCACGTCGCCGTTTCCGCTATTTTGAATCGCGTAGATGATCTCCGCGTCCGGACTGAGCGAAATGTCCGTAACGACCAGGTCGGGCAGCGGCGGCACCGGGGTTTGTGTTGGCGGAGGCAACGGCGTGGATGTCGGTGCACGCGTCGCGGTGGGAAGCGGAGTCGCGCTCGGCAGATTCGTTGGCGTGGGCAACGGAGTTGTTGTCGGTGTGGCGGTGAAACCTGCAACCGTGAATTGCCAAGTCCGACTGGCTGTAGTGCCGGACGTGTCCTTGAGTTCGACCACGGCGATATGCTGCCCTGGTCCCAGGTCTGCCACGTACGAAACGGACGTTTCAGCAACGGTCGATTCTACGGTGACATCGCGGCCATCAAGTATTAATCGCACCGACTTGAGATCGATGGCTCGGTTATCGCCATAGACCGCTTGGACAACGACACCCGCGCCTGAAGACAACATTGCGCCATCCGGCGGATCGACCTGCCTGATCACCGGCGGATTGCTGCCGGCATTAGCCGTTTGCTGCGCGTTATTGATTGCAAGCGCGGCGAGGATCGCGATCAAGAACGCCGCGAAGAGCGCAAGCCCAATGAGCATGGGCGCCAAGTCTCTTTCTACGCCGGGAACCCTCTCTTGCGGCGGCGGCTGGACGAGCATCGGCGGAAGCATCTCCGCTTCGGGCTGCGAGCCAACTGCCGCGACGATCTGGCTACGCACGCGGCTTTGAGCCGCGTCGAGAAGGACAATCGATGGCAGGAACGTGAAGAGCGATGCGTTCGAGTCCGGATTACGACGCTGCAAGCCGGGCACTAACCCGGCATCGACCGACGCGGAGGTGGGCTTGCCTTCGGCGCGCGCGTGAAGATCGAATAGTTCGTCGAAAGTGCGGCGTGCCTCCGCGGTTACATCCGGGAGTGCGTGGCGCGCGATGCCAAGCGCCGCGGCTTGCTCCGCGGGCGAAAGTGATTGATGCTCGACAATGGCAAGCACGGCGCGCTGCGACGCCGGCATCGCGCGCGCGGCTTGCCAAATATCATTTGCCAGATCAGACGCTGCGCCGCTCAACGGCATGAGTGGTGGAAGCGCGTCGAGCCAGCCGCGTCGGCGGAGATAGGATAGCGCCGTCTCGCGTGCTAGCGAGAATAACGCGCCGCGAATCGACTCGTGCTCCGGGATTCCAGCCGCGGCTTGGGGAAAACGCGCAAAGACATCGACCAACAGGTGGATCGCTTCGTCAGGGTCGCCCATCACGCGGGCAATGAAATCGAATACGCCGGCGCCGTGTCGATCAAAGAGCTGTCCGAGCGCCTCGCCTTGACCCAGTTGAGACTGTTCGATGAGCTGATGATCGGAAAGTGATGCCATGGATAAATTATCCTTCCATTTGGAGACTGCCCATCCGGGTTAAAGCCCTTCGATATACAATACCTTCGCCAATTCAAATTTTGAACGGAAAAATGTGGGGCAAATTTCCAAATTTGCCTTACGTTGGCGAACCTATTGATATAGCATACACCATTTGCCACACTAATTTTATAGAGCAAAATATGACGTTTTCGTAGCACGCGCTACCGTTCACGTGTCATATTATTTACGACAAAAGAACCGAACAAAAAACGAGAGACACTCGCGCAGATTTGTGATACACTTTTACACGGCTGACCATCCAACGGGGCTGCGAGACGCGGAGGGCGATTGGTAAGCAGATCCAAATTGATCAAAGGTTTCCTGCAAGTCGTTGGACCCGGCATTATCACCGGAGCATCAGACGATGACCCTTCTGGCATTGGTACCTATGCGATCGCGGGCGCCGCATTAGGATTTGGTGTGTTATGGACAGCATTATTTACATTTCCGATGATGACCGCTGTGCAGTATATCTGCGCGAAGGTTGGTTTGGTTACGGGCATGGACATTGCCGGTGTGCTTAGACGCCACTACGGCAAGTGGTTGCTTTACCCGGTCATCTTCGCTCTAGTCATTGCCAATACGATCAATGCCGGCGCGGATATCGGCGCGATTGCCGCGGCGATTAACCTGCTGCTCCCGATTCCACCGGTTGTCATGATAGTGCCAATCGCGCTCTTGATCGTGAGTTTTCAGATTTTGGGATCGTATCGGCTCATCGTCGATATCTTCAAGTGGTTGACCCTGGCATTGTTGGCGTATATTGGTTCTGCATTTTTTGCCAAGCCGGATTGGGCGCAAGTGCTCCGGGGAACCTTCATTCCCACCTTCAGTCTCGACGCGAAAACCCTCGCGACTTTGGTCGCTCTTTTGGGGACGACGATCTCACCTTATCTCTTTTTTTGGCAGGCGAGCGAGGAAGTCGAGGAAGAAATCAGTACGGGGCGCAAGCGCCTTTGGCAGCGCAAGGGCGCGACGACGATGGAATTGGAATACGCGGCGGCAGATACGGCTGTCGGTATGTTCTTCTCGAACCTGGTGATGTACTTTATCATCCTTGCGACTGCGGCTACGTTGTTCCAGTCCGGCAAGACAGACATCCATTCCGCGACGGATGCCGCAGAGGCGCTGCGTCCTCTCGCCGGCGATGCCGCAAGTTTTCTTTTGGCGATTGGTTTAATCGGATCGGGCTTGTTAGCGGTGCCGATTCTCACCGGGTCAGCCGCGTACGCTTTTGCCGAGATCGGCGAGTGGAAAGCGGGTCTCAATGAGAAACCAAACCGCGCCAAGCAGTTCTACGCGACAATTGCTGGCTCTACCCTCGTCGGCATGTTGATTAACTTTGTAGGTATCAATCCGATCGACGCACTTTATTGGACGGCGGTGATCAACGGACTCATCGCGCCGCCGCTCCTGATTGTCATCATGCTGATATCAAATAACAAAGAAATAATGGGCAGGCGAGTGAATGGTCTGGGTGTCAATCTCTTGGGTTGGATAACGACGCTAACCATGTTGGCTGCGTCCATCGGTTTGATTGTCACTTGGGGGCAATCTTAGCCGCCGCTGCTTATTCGAAACACCGGTTTACACGAAATTGCGCGTAAGGTATAATTTGGAACGAATCAGATATGCTGCATCGCCAAGCCGTGCGCCTCTGGAGCCGAAAATGAAGTTAGCCGCGCATCCACCACTGCAACGCTATGGCGTTGCCATTTTGTCCAGTCTTGTCGCGATCCTGGTCACCCAGACGACCGTTCTTCGGACGGGCAGTCCGTTCTTATTAGACGTCGCCGCCATTCTGATCAGCACCTGGTACGGCGGCTTGGGTCCGGGACTCCTCGCAACCGCCATTGCGCTGTTGGCAAACGTTTATTTCATCCTCGGTCCCGGTTTACCTCTGAGGATCGCGACCGTAGACGAAGCGGTCCGCCTTGGCGTCTTTGCGTTTATCGGATTGCTCATCAATTGGCTGACGGTCTTGCGCGAGCGGACTGAAGAACAAGTGCGGGAGCAGCGCGAACTGTGGCGCGTGGCATTGTCCAGTATCGGGGATGCCATTGTGACGACGGACCGACAGGGTTTGGTGACCTTTATCAATCCGGTCGCCGAGTCCTTGATTGGTTGGAAACGAGAACGCGCCGAAGGAAAGCCGCTAAGCGAGATCGTCCATATCGTCGAAGAGAAAACCGGCGCGCCCATCGCCGATCCTATTGCTCGGGTCTTCAAGGAGGGCGGCATCGTCGGATTGGGAGATCACAGCGTATTGATCGCCGCGGATGGAGACCGTATACCGATTGACGATAGCGCCGCGCCAATCGAAGATGAAAAAGGAGACCAGGCTGGCGTTGTTTTAGTCTTCCGCGATATCACCGAGCGCCGGCGTGCGGAAGGGGCGTTGGAAGCCAGCGAAGAACGCTATCGCGTTTTCACGGAAGCCGCGTCCGATGCGATCATCACGATCGATAAAGACGACAAGATGGTGCTGGTGAATCGGGCGGCTGAAAAAATATTCGGCTATTCGCGCGTGGAAATGATCGGGCGGGAGCTAACCGTCCTTATGCGAGAAGACCAGCGAGACGCGCACCACGCGTCTATGAAAAGATACCTTGAGACCGGCGAGCAACAGTTCTCTTGGGAAAGTGTTGAACTTGTTGGTTTGCGCAAGGATGGCAAGGCGATTCCTTTGGAAATCTCACTAGGCAAATTCATCCGCAACGGCGAACCGTATTTCACCGGCATTCTTCGCGACATTACCGAACGCAAGCACGCAGAAAAACTCCAAGCCGCACAGTACGCCGTGACGCGCGCGCTCGCCGAGTCTGATACATTGAGCGGCGCGACCCCAAAAATCCTCCAAGCCATTTGCGAAAGCGCGGGATGGCAGGTCGGCGCGATGTGGAGCATCGACCATACCGTCGACCTGCTGCGGTGTGTGGATGTCTGGCATGTCTCCGATGCGCAGATCGAGGAATTCGAAGCGCTTACCCGTGAGATGCTCTTCGCGCCCGGCGTCGGGCTGCCTGGGCGCGTCTGGACGAGCAACAGTCCATCGTGGATCAGCGAGGTGAGTCAGGACGCCAACTTTCCGCGCGGGAAGGTTGCGGCGAAAAACAATCTGCATAGCGCGTTCGGCTTTCCGATTCTGTCAGACGATGAATTCACCGGCGTCATTGAATTCTTTAGCCCTCAAGTCCGCCCGCCGGACGAAGCGTTCCTCCAAATGATGAGCGCGCTGGGAAGTCAGATCGGACAGTTCCTCGAACGCAAAAAGGCAGAAGAGGCGCTCAAGCTGTCCAGAGAGCAACAAGCGATCATCCTCCAAGGCGTCGCCGATGGCATTACGGCGCAAGACTTGAAAGGGCGCCTGATCTACGCCAACGATGCCGCGGCGCGGCTGATTGGCTTTCCTTCTCCGCAAGCGTTGCTGAATGCGTCCATCTCGGAAGTGATGCAGAATTTCGTCATAATGGACGAAACGGGCAAACCTCTTCCGTTGGAACGGCTGCCGGGTCGGCAGGCGCTTAATGGAGAGCAGCCGGAAACGACATTAGTGCGCTTTCGTGTGGTCAAGACCGGTGAAGAACGATGGTCGCAGGTCAGCGCGGCTCCAGTGCGGGACGAACGCGGGCAGGTGCAATTCGCGGTCAATATTTTTCACGACATCACCGAGCGCCGACGCGCCGAGGAAGAACTCGCGCGGCTGGCTGCCATCGTCGAATCTTCCGAGGACGCCATCATCGGGAAGACGATTGACGGCATTATTCAAAATTGGAATCCTGGCGCGACCCGGCTGTACGGCTATCCCGCGGAAGAAGCGGTCGGTAAGTCGATCACGATGCTCTACCCACCGGAACGGCTAGACGAGTTTCACGCGACCACCGAACGTCTCAAACGCGGCGAGCCGATGCTGCTCCATGACACCGAACGGATCAGAAAGGATGGTAGCCGCATCAACGTCTCGGTGAGCATTTCCCTGATCAAGAATTCCACCGGCAGAGTGATCGGAGCATCGACGATCGCGCGCGACATCACGCAGCGTAAACGCGCTGAGGAATCCCAACGTTTCTTGGCTGAAGCCAGCCGCGTGCTGGCATCTTCTTTGGACTATGGAGAAACTCTGGCGAGCGTTGCGCGGCTAGCGGTGCCAGAGATCGCGGATTGGTGCGGAGTCGATGTCTTCCAAGATGACGGTGAACTTCACCAAGTCGCCATCGCGCACGTCGACCCGGAAAAAATCAAGTTGGCAAAGGAAATGCAGCGCCGCTACCCGCCCGATCCCAACGCGCCGTATGGCGTCCACAACGTGTTGCGCACCGGCAAGTCTGAATTCGCCGCGCAGGTGACCGACGAACAAATCGCGGCGGGAGCGCGCGATATCGAGCATCTGAAAATGCTCGTCGAACTGGGACTGAAATCGTACATCATCGCGCCGTTAGTAGCGCGCGGGCGAATACTGGGCGCAATCACGTTCGTTTCCTCGCAATCGGAACGGCACTATGGGCTGGCGGACGTCGCCCTGGCGGAGGAACTGGCGCGCCGCGCCGCGCTCTCCGTAGATAACGCGCGGTTGTACCGGGATTCGCAGCAGTTGAACGAGGAGCTTGAACAGCGTGTCATCAGCCGGACGATTGAACTGCAAAATACCAACCGCAATCTCGAAGCCGAGGTCAACGAACGCAAACAGGCAAATGAACAACTGCGTCTGCTCTCAGCGCATTTGCAATCGGCGCGCGAGGAAGAGCGCATCCGGATCGCGCGCGAAATCCACGACGAGTTGGGTCAAGTGTTGACGGCAATCAAAATCGATGTCTCGCTTCTTGGGGAGAAACTCGCGGACAAGGGCGCCAAGCTCCAGCGCGAAACGCTCGTCGATGAGATCAACTCCACCATTCAGCTCATCGATGAAACGATCCAGAAGATGCGACACATCGTTCGGGAGCTGCGCCCCGAAATCCTCGATCACTTGGGTCTCAGCGCGGCAATCGAATGGCAGATTCAGGAATTCCAAGCGCGGACCGGCATCAAATGCGAATTCAAATCCACCGTCGACGATAGCCACCTTGACTTGGATCTTTCCACTGCGGCATTTCGTATCCTTCAAGAAGCATTGACGAATATCGCTCGGCACGCCCAAGCCACACAGGTTGAAATCAGTTTAAATGAGGAACAAGGCAGACTCATTCTGCAAATTCGGGATAACGGCAGAGGGATTACCGAAGGTGAATTGTCGAACCAGAAATCCTTTGGTATTCTTGGAATGCGCGAACGCGCCTTCGCATTCGGCGGCGACGTCCGCGTCAGCGCCGCGCCGAGCCATGGAACGATCGTTATGGCTGAGATACCCGTCTGACGCTGCGTACTCACACCACGGATACTTTTTGACATCTTGGAGAGCATCACCGGAGGAACGCTGTGATAAACATTCTCATCGCAGACGACCACGAATTGATCCGCGAGGGCTTGAAAAAGATCCTGAAGAAGGAAGCGGATATGGAAGTGTTGGGCGAAGCACGGAACGCCCAAGAAGTTTTCGATCAGGTCAAGAACCGGAATTTGAACATCGTGTTGCTCGATATTTCAATGCCCGGCTTGAGCGGTTTGGATGTGCTGACGGAATTAAAACAGAACTATCCTAAACTTCCGGTCTTGATTCTGAGCATGCATCCAGAGGATCGCTTTGCCGTGCGCGCATTGAAAGCCGGCGCCGCGGGATACGTCACCAAAGACAGCGCGGTCAGCGAGTTGGTGAAAGCGATTCGGAAAGTGGTCACCGGCAGCAAGTACGTCAGCGTCCGTCTCGCCGAGAAGCTGGCGGACGAATTGGAAAAGGGCAATGACAAACCGCCGCATGAGACGTTGTCCGATCGCGAGTTTCAGGTGATGCGGATGGTCGCCGCAGGCAAAAAGATCAGCGAAATCGCCGAGGAACTATCGCTCAGCATTAGCACGGTCAATACGTACCGCACGCGTATCCTTGAAAAGATGCAAATGGAAACGAACATTGAACTGACGCGTTATGCCATCGAGAATCACTTGATCGAATGAGGACAAGCGTAGTGAGATGAACGCGCGCGCTTTTCTCCACAATCATTTCACCTAGATTCCGCCGGCTTGCCTAACCTCTACGCGTTGATCGTTTCCTCAGTCTGTTATTGCTCCGCTCTTACCCCCCCGCGCCCTCATGGTCGTAAGCTGACGTGAGTTTCCATTGTTGTTACAGGGACTTTTTTTGAACGATTCCCGCACAGACCTTCCAGGTCTTCCCTTGAGCTTACATCTAACGCTTGCCACTTTCTAACAGTCTACCTTGTCGTAAAGAGTGTGACAAGCGAACTGGCTTCAGTACTACAGAGCTTTGGTATTTTGATCTATTTCATTTTCGATTGTCCTACCCTATACTTGGTGTGTATTGGAGCCGTGAACGCGAATCCAGGGACGCAGGGGAGGAGATGGTGAGAGTGTTTTTGGTTGACGATTCTATCCTCATCCGCCAACGTTTGGCGAGAATGCTTTCCAGCGTCCAGGGAGTCCAGATTGTCGGCGAAGCGCTCGAAGCGCGCGATGCGTCCACGTCTATCATGCGACTCCAGCCGGATGTGGTGATCTTGGACATCCAGTTGTTGAGTGGCACAGGGATGGAGGTGCTGCGAAGCATCAAGAAAACGGAACCCAGTCCGGTCGTCATCATGGTGACTAACTTTCCAGAGTTCCGTTCGATTTACCTGAACGCTGGCGCGGATTTCTTCTTCGACAAGTCGACGGAATTTCACCGGGTCCCTCTGGTGGTTGATACTCTGATAAAGCGGAAACAATCCAGTAGCAATCGTTCCTGAGTCTGATTGAGAATCCCCCGAAAGGATTCATGATGGAAGGAGCATTCTAACGTGGACAAGAGGTTTTACGACCTTTTCCTTGACTCGCTGATCGGCAATCAGGTCAAGAACGAGGCAGGCGAGTGTCTCGGCAAGATCGAAGATCTCGTGATCGATCCAAACACCGGGCGCGTTAAAAGCGTGGTGCTCTCGTTGGGAACTGCGCCAAGATTTGGCAGTGCGCTAGCTTCCATTCCGTGGGACGCGCTCAAATTCCCGGACACCGAAGAATTCAATGATGCCGCCGTGGATGCCGGTGAAATGAGTTCTGGAGCGCGAAGCGAGGCGTAAGCCAGTACGGCAGATCATCCAACTTGTGGGAGGTCAACATGTCCAGTGTAGGTCCTATAGATCGTCGGCAACAGGTGCACATTACTCAGCAGCCGGGCGTTGAGCGGCGCGAGGTTGTAATGGAAGACGTCAATTCCCAGAAACAGCTGATGCTCGAACGAGTCTCCGCGCTGATCGGTTTTCTCTTCAGCGTGATCGAAGGCGCGATCGGGCTGCGCGTTCTCTTGAAATTGATGGAAGCCAATCCAAAGAACGTATTCGCCAGTCTCGTCTACAACTTTACGGCGCTGTTCTTGTCGCCTTTTGCGGGACTGGTCGCGAACCCGTCGGTGGGTGGCATGATTCTGGAGATCACGTCTATCGTCGCGATGATCGTCTACGGGTTGATCGCTTTGGCGATCATCCGTCTGGTGTGGCTGGTCTTTTATCGACCCAGTGCGCGTTCCGTGACCACGTATGAACGCGATCAAGCGCCACGCGTAAACTAGTGATTCAGAACCAAGGAGGTTACTCAATGATCAGCACGGACATTCTCGAAGCCAAGTGGAAGCAGCTTCGCGGCAAGATCAAAGAACAGTGGGGAAAAATCACCGATTATGACCTTGACAAGATCGGTGGCAAACGCGAGCAATTGGTTGGCTTGATCCAAGAAAAGTACGGTTACACCAAGGAGAAAGCCCACCAAGAGGTCGAACAGTTCTTGAAACGGATGAACATCCACTAGCGTTTACAATCTCTGACGCGCGCTGTGCCGCGCGTCAGAGATGCATCAACGAGCAAATCTCAAGCGAAAGGAGCATTGCAATGACACTCACTCTAACTCAACCCATCGTCTACATCGTCATCGCCGTCGTTAGCGCTTACCTGGCAGGTGCGATCATCGGGACGCGATATCCCTTCGGATTTGCGGGCGCGTTTCTCGCCTCGCTCCTCGGTGAATGGCTGATGATCAATGTGCTTCATGTTCTGCTGGCGCCGGAGGTCTCGTACGGCGGTGTGCCGATTATCACAGCCATCGTTGGCGCGTTGATCTTGGCGTTCCTTTGGGCGGTAGTCGCCGGCACACGGCATCGCCGGCGTTGGGTCTGAGTGACGCCTGACGATTCAAATCGTCGCGTTTTTCCGACGAGTCATGTAAGCAGGTGAAGGAGAATTCAAACATGCAAGAGACCACTCGGTTGCGCCATAATCATCACGAACAGATTCAAGCGCACGATGCAGGCATCTCGCGCGAAGACGAGAGAATCCTCGTAGCGGTTCCGAGCCAAATACGCGCAGAACGATACACTGGCGACGGTCCGAGTCCGGAAACTTACCGGCAGGCGCTGAAAACCCTGCTCGCAACTCCAGAGATCGAAAGTCGCTTGAACTACATCACCGCCAGTTTCATCATCACGATATTCGGTGGTTGGCTGGCGAGCAAGATGGTCGTGTCGCGCGCGTTCATTTTCTTCATCGACCTCATGCTATTCGTGGCAAGTCTCGCGTTGGCAGGATTGCTGATCGGCGTCATGCTAGGAGAGAACATCCTGCCCGCTGGGACGGCGACGGTCCTTGTGTTCGTCGCAATAGGCATCGTGCTCCTGATCGTTGGGTTTGTGTTGGGGAGCATGATCGTCGCAGCAACGGCGAATTCGCGAAAACGACAGGGCGAAACATTTTCGCGGAGAGGTGCGGTTGTTTCCCCGCGGGAGCAGCAATCAACGACGCGGGCGCGCGCCGGCGAATACTATAGCCGTTCGTGGCAAAGGTAGGAGAAAGTATGCCCTACAGAAATCTGGCAGCGTTACCCAAGGGCGTGAAGAACAATTTGCCCAAGCCCGCGCAAGAGATTTATCGGCAAACGTACAACAGCGCGTGGAAAACCTACAAAGACCCGGAACGACGCCGGGGCGGCGCTTCGCGAAGAGGTCTCCCACCGAGTCGCTTGGGTGGCGGTCAAGCGCGAATTCAAGAAAGACGCGCACACCGGCAAATGGAAACGCAAGCCCGGCAAACACTGAGGGCCTCCGGGTCGAGGATGGCAGAGCGGATCGCGACGGTGGGCCCGCGCGACAAACACGCGAGCAAGGTTTCGGTTGACATTAGCAAACCTGTCGCGTTACACTTCGTGTTCCATTGAGGGACACGCCGAAAGGATAGCAATAACCATGAATCGAGCATATATCCTGATCGGATCCAACGTCCATAAGAAAACAAATTATCTCAAGGCATTGCGGCGCTTGCGAGCCATCGGGGACATCCTCGCCATCTCCTCCGTCTATGAAACTGCTCCCGTTGGGAACTCTGAAGCCGAGAGTTTTTACAGCGGAGTCGTTTTGCTGAAAACGGAATTGGATGTTCACGCACTGAAACGCGCGCTGCGGATCATTGAAACCCAGTTGGGGCGACTGCGAACGGCAGACCTTTATGCGCCGCGGGCAATTGACTTGGGCTTGGTGCTGTTCAATAATGACATCATTGATGAGTGGGACGTACACGTGCCGGACCCGCTAATTCTGCGGCTACCCTTTCTTGCCCTGGCGCTCGCGGAGGTCAGCCCGCAGTACGTCCATCCAACCGATGGAAGAACGCTCATGGAGATTGCAAGCGGCTTTGGCAAACACCCGGTGGGCGTTCGAGCGGTGCCGACCACCACGGCAAACGCGCGGCAGGTCTTCGATCAGATCTATCGTGACGAGTTCGTTCATGCATGATCGGCGTATAGACAATTCGGTCATAGGAGAAACACTATGGGATACCTTCTGATACGGCTCCTCATCAACGCGGTCGCGCTGTACGCCGCGACGCGGGTTGTGCCGGGACTTGCATTCGATGGGCACTGGACGACGATTGTCCTCGTGGCATTCATCTTTGGACTGGTGAACGCGCTGGTGCGACCGGTACTTGAGGTGCTCACCTGCCCGCTCATCATCCTAACACTTGGCTTATTCACCTTCATCGTCAACGCGCTGATGCTTCTTTTGACCGGCTGGATCGCCGATCAGTTGAGTTTGGGCTTTCACGTCGCTGGGTTCGTGCCGGCGCTCATCGGCGCGCTAGTCATCAGCATTGTCAGTTTCGTGCTGAATTTGGTTGCCGCGGAAGCTACCGGCGAAGCGATGGCGTGATACATTCCCGGGCGCGCTCACAGCTCAACCTTGCGAAGATTCGCCAATCCCTTCCGCGTAAAACTATCTGTGTACCCTTCGTAAGGATTTGCTGAATCGCCGCGTGAACCGAAGACACGAACGTAACTCAGAACCTGTCTGAAAACTCACGCAAAGCCGCCAAGTCGCCAAGAAATTTATCTAAACTCTTTGCGTCTTAGCGTCTTTGCGAGAGATCCAGAACTTTTCAGACCGGCTCTCAGGAAGGAGGATCTTATGCTCATCAAAACCATGGGGTTTCTCTTGTTCCTCGTGGGGATTGTCTTGATCGTTCTCTCGGCGCTCGTCATCTTTAACTTGCTCAGCGTGCTCGGCGGTCTTGAACGTTGGGTGGTCTTTGCCAGCGGAGGCGTCCTCTGTGTGCTGGGTTACTTGATGGCGCGCGGAGAGGAAGAAATCTCCATTGTATCCAAAGAGATCGAGGGAGAACAGATGCCGCCTACTATCGACCAGCGCTATCGCCATTCGAGTTAAGAAAGGAGTAGAGCGATGCAATTCAATCAAGGCACTGGCGTATTCACGGCGAATCAGACGCGCATATTCGATCTGGCGCTCGGATTACTTGGGCACAACAATTCTATCGTCAAGGAGGATCAAATGTCACTCGAAGGTTTGCTCATTTTGTTGCTGATCGGCTTGATTGCTGGCTGGTTGGCGGGTATCGTAATGAAAGGCGGCGGCTACGGGATCGTCGGTGATATTATCATCGGCATCCTCGGCTCGCTTGTCGGTGGGTTCCTTTTCAGTCTGTTGGGGCTTGGCGCGTCCGGTTTCCTCGGCAGCGTCATTGTGGCATTCATTGGCGCGGTCGTCTTGATCTTCATCATGCGCCGGCTTGTCCGGGTAGCGGCATAGTGAGGTAAGCATTGCAAAGATTTCTTGACTACGATCTGGAGGACCCTGGCTCGCTTTGGCTCGATCCAAATCGTCACGATCGTGCGAATATTCCAGCCGGACCGCCGCCGGAACAAAAGCCCGCGGAGCGCGTCAAGAATTTCAACATGGTCTTTTTGGGCTATGACGAGAAGCAAGCCGTCGTCGAGGCGACGCGCTGCATCCATTGCCCGCGACCGGAGCCATGCATCGTGGCTTGTCCACTGCACAATGATATTCCGGCGGCGCTCCTCGCGATTGAAGAGGGCAAGTACGATCAAGCTGCCAACATTTTCCGCGCCACCTCGAATTTTCCCGAAGTGTGCGGACGTCTCTGTCCGCAAGAGGACTTGTGCGAGGGCTCGTGCACCGTCGCCGGATACGATCGTCCGGTCAACATCGGGAAACTTGAAGCGTTTTGCAGCGACTGGCAACGCGATCACGGCGGGTTTCCCAAGCCCACTGGAGTGCCGCCGAGCGGTCGTCGCGTGGCGGTCGTCGGAAGCGGTCCCGCCAGCATCGCCGTCGCGGAAGAATTAACCAACCAAGGGCATTCGGTCGTCGTCTATGAAGAATGGCCCAAGCCGGGCGGGCTACTGCATTATGGGATTCCCGATTTCAAATTCGACAACAAGATCGTCGAGGCGAAGACCGCTCATCTCGAATCCATCGGGGTACGGTTTATCTGCAACACGCGCGTCGGTCGGGATGTGCCACTCGACGATTTGCGTCGGCAGTACGACGCCGTCTTTCTCGGCATTGGCACGCCCATCGGTCACAAGATCAAACTACCCGGCGAGGAATTGAAAGGCGTTTATCAAGCGACCGAATTTCTTGTGCGCGGCAATTTGCCGCCCGATGATTTGCCGCGGGGAATGAAGGGATTGCCTGAAATTGGGAAAAATATGGCGGTGATCGGCGGTGGCGATACGTCGATCGATTGTGTTCGCACCGCGCGCCGTTTGCAAGTTCAACACGGCTTTGCCGATGGCAGCGTGGTGGACTATTATCGCGGCGCTGAATTCGAAATGAAGGCGCGTGAAGAGGAACACGTTCACGCGAAAGAAGAAGGCGTTCAATTTGAGTACTTGGCAACGCCCATTCGCTTTATCGGCGACGCGCAAGGTCACGTCCGCCAAATCGAGATGCAACGAATGAGATCCAGATCAGCCGATCAACACCGGCAGCGTCACCCTTCTCACATTCGAATTCCGATTCCGGGATCAAATTTCGTCGTGCCGGCAGACATCGTCGTACTGGCGATTGGTTACAGCGGCGATCCACTGATTCCATCGAAGACGTCCAATTTGAAAACGACAGAGCCGGGGATTTTCCAAGTAGAATCGGAAGCGACAGGACGCACAACCCTGGAAGGTGTGTATGCCGCCGGGGATGACGTACACGGCGCTGACCTGATTGTGACCGCTATGGCGGCAGGACGACGCGTCGCGCAGTCGATGACCGCTTATCTTCGCAATTTACCGTGAATTTCTCAACGTCGCCAGCGCCAGGTGGACACCACCAGCCAAATCGTCACGAGGGTCGCGTTGCCAAAACCGAGAACAATCAGCACGATGGCAAGGACGCGCCAAGTATCCGACGCCAGCAGCGGCACCAGCAGCGCGACCGCGATAGTGAACGCGGCGATGAGGAGACTCGCGGCGAGCCGGCTTGCCATGCGATCCCAGCGTTCCAGCTGGGCGGAGCGCTGTTCGTCCCGCACCACGACTTGGAGCGAGCCGCGCTCTATGCGTTCGACGATGCGCCGCAATTGTTCCGGAAAGAGTAGCAGTTCTTCTCCCCACTCGCCCAGACTGGACAGCGCGCGCTGTCCAATCTCCGGCGGCGACATCATTTCCGCGTACAATCGGCGCGCCTGCGGCTCGGCGACGCTGAACAAATCGAATTCCGGGTCGAGTTGCTGCGCTACGCCTTCGGACATGGTAAACACTTTGGCGAGCAGCCACAGTTCTGCCGGAAAACGCAGATGGTGGCGAAACGTGATCGGCATTAGGTCGTTGACCATGTCGTGTGCGCGCCACGCCTTGAGCGGTTGTCCCCAATAACGATTCAGGATTCGTTGGAGATCGCGCTCCAGATGCTTGCGGTCGAACTGTCCCCATTCTACGACGCCCATCCGCAAGAAATCGTCTACCAGTCCCTCCGGATTCCGCCGCACGACGTTGACCATCATTCGCAGCAAATACTCGCGCGTTTTGCGATTGATCTCGCCCACCATTCCGAAATCCATCGCGCCGATACGTGGGTCTTGACCGGCAGCCGCCGGTGGGATCGCGTAAAAGTTGCCGGGGTGCGGATCGGCGTGGAAAAAATAGTGTTCGAATACCTGTTTGATGATGAGGTTGGCGCTGACGAGCGCGAGGCGATGGCGGTCGATGCCGGCGGCGTCCAGCGCGGCGACATCGTTGATTTTGATTCCCTGAATTTCTTCCAAGACGAGCACGCGGCGCGTTGTGCACGCCCAGTGAACGCGGGGAATGACGACCGTCGGGTCGTCGGCGAAATTATGACGGAATCGGTCGGCGTTGCGCCCCTCGCGTTGATAGTCGAGTTCATCGCGCAGAGTCGCCGCGAAATCCTCCGCGATCTCGGTCAAGTCGTACATTTTGCCGAGCGGCGTGCGTTCTTGCGCGAGCCGGGCGAGATCGAAGAGAATTTCCAAATCGGTGTGGACGGTTTCTTCGATGTTCGGACGTTGGACTTTGACGACAACGCGTTGACCGTCGGGCAGCGTGGCGCGGTGCACCTGCCCGAGTGAAGCCGCCGCGAGCGGCGTATCCTCAAATGAGGCAAAGAGCGCGTCGATGGGCTGGGCAAGCTCGCGTTCGATGAGAGCGCGCGCGGCGGCGGACGGGAAGGGCGGCGCGCTGTCCTGCAGTTTCACCAACTCGGCGAGAAAATCGGGCGGGACCAGATCGGGGCGCGTGCTGAGGACTTGGGCGAGTTTGATGAAGGTGGGACCGAGTTGCTCGATTGCAAGGCGCAGTCGCTGCGGCGCAGTCTGTTCTTCGCCGATGCGCCGCCGGCGCAGCCAGCGCGCCGGCAGCGAGAGGAACGGCGCGAGTTCCAGCAGGTCGATCAGTTGATCAAAGCCATGCCGGAGCAGGATCTGCGCGATTTCGCGATAACGCTGCCAGTGCCGGCGTCCTCGCAGCGGAAAGGCGAGCATTTATCTACTCATCTCAAACTCAAAATTGTTGTCGGCATCCTTAAGCCGCGGCAGGCGCGCGTCTTTGGGGGAGAGCAGCGGTTGAGAAATTGGCCAGCCGATGGCAATGTCCGGGTCGTTCCACACCACGCCGCGATCCAATTCCGGCGCAAATTCTTCCGTCACCTTGTACGTCACATCGGCATGCGTGCTCAACGCGCAAAAGCCGTGCGCGAAACCCGGCGGGACGTAGAGCATATCGCCATTATTGACGGACAACGTCTGGCTAACCCAGCGCCCGTACGTTGGCGAACCTTTGCGGAGATCGACCGCCACATCGAAAATCTCACCGCTGGAAACGATCACGAGTTTGCCTTGCGCGTGGGGTTGCTTTTGATAGTGCAACCCGCGGATCACGCCGCGCGTCGAGTGCGAGTGATTGTCCTGAACAAAGTTCAGCGGGATTCCGTGAGCTGCGAACTCGGAACGTTTGTAGGTCTCGCGGAAAAAGCCGCGGTCGTCTTTGAAATTCTGTGTCTCGATCAGAATGACGTCCGGGATTTCCAGTGGCGTAAATCGAAAAGACATTTCATTGTCCTGGCGCGGCGGTTGGTATGGTCGTCGCTGGCGCGGCGACAGCGGACTGGACGAGTGGTTGGAGCGCGGCGTCGAGTTCGCGCATCCAGTCGTCGATCTTGCCGGCGCGACCCATCAGCGGAATATGCTCGAGGCGAACGACGAACAGGTGCTGTCCCTGGTCGAACGGCGAAGCGACATAGTGCAGCTGCCATTCGCCGTCGGCTTCGCGGTCCAGCGCGCGCCACTCGCCGTATTCGATATGCGTGTCGCGATCGACGTGATTCCGCTTGTGTTCGAAATGCTGGGCTGCCCACGCGTCCAGTCGTTGCAGCACATCGTTCATCTGCGCGTTGGGGCAGAGATAGCTTTCCGCAATCTCTTCGCGCTCCTTGGCGCGTTGCAGCCATTCCTCGCGGCGGATGATAAAGAACGCGTAGAGCAGAGCAAGCGCGGTGATGATCGGAAAGTAAATCTCCGGCGCGATGCGCCAGGTCGCGCCACCTTCGATGATCGACGGAATGCCGCCTTCGTGGATAAACGAGTGTGCGGCGAGGGTCTCACCCAAACCGAACAGGAAGATCGACAGCGTCGCGTGCCATTCGATCACGGCAAACGCGATCAGGTAGAGCGGGATGCCGTAATACCAGTGGTGGAAATGGAGGTTGATTCCGAGACCGCGCTGGATGAAATGGATTTCCCAACCGCCCTTGGTGTAATCGCTGACGCCGTTCGCGACCGCCCACCCGATCAAAGCGGACGCGGCAAGCGCGAGCACCGCGACGCCGTAGCGGCGCGCGAAACGGACGAGGAGGAGCCAGTAGGTTTTCGCGCGCGTTTTGATGTCGGGTTTTGCTGTTCGGTCTAGATTGGACAACATAGCGATTCTCTTATCTTGTCGGAGCTTCAGCTTCAATAATTGGTTTGTACCACTTTCCAAGTTCCTCAAATCCAAGGCTCACAGGGATCGTGTTGTCGCTTACTGGTTGAACATCCATAATCCAACGCCATAGCGCATCACAACTTCGTCGAGGGTGACGAGCGATCCAAGATTCGTAGAAAGAGGTAGATGTCCAATAATTGTTTGAATATATGAAATCCCGCCATGTGTCGTAGAGTTCTTCCTTTGACTTGATGTCTATGATTTCGACTTGCTCAAGGTTCCGTTCCCTAGTTCTGCCCCAGCCCTCTTTCATCAGGCTTATGGCTTCAACGTCTGATTTTGGTGCGCCATACCCAAATACAGTGAAGATGTATGCATTTGCCAAGACTCGCCTTAGAGTTTCCCATTCGCGGCTGATATATGGGTCAGAAGCATAGTTTTTCGTTTTGATAGGAAACAAGAGTCTTGATGGTTTAAGATGCTGACCACATTTTCTACATCTTTCGCCAATCATGCCCTTTGTATGGTCGTTTAGGCAGACACCAATGGCAACGTTGCCGTGTAAGAATAGCAGATGAGGAAGTTTGGCCTTTCCATAATTGCGCCTCCAAGCTTTGTACAAGAGTGGGTCCCAGTTGAATGTTGCTATCACATCTTTTTCTCGGAGAGAGAGAACGAGATGATCATACAGGGTTGGATTATTTGGTAATTCCAGTATGCTAAAGTACTCCCAGATTTCTTCCTCAATCAAATGCAGAACTGAGCGATGCCAACCGCCTTCAAATAGCTCGCTATAGACATCTTCGAAACTCCGATCTTCGTAATCGAACCCGAGCTTGACAAGCTCGGGTTCGAGCCCAACAATCTGAGCTAGATCCTGCATCAGAGGTAAATTCTTACAGTTCCTATCTCCCATTGGAAACGCCGCCCGGCTGGCACCTGCTCCTAGGAGAACCAAATGAGGTCGTTGGGTCTGTAGGTTATGAGTTTCTTCGTTGGGAATCATGCTTTGCCGTCGGATACCAAGATTTGCTTCAAGAACTGCCCCGTGTACGAACTCTTGATTCTCGCCACTTCTTCCGGCGTGCCTTCCGCGATGATGCGCCCGCCCTTGTCGCCGCCTTCCGGTCCCAGGTCGATCAGCCAGTCAGCGGTCTTGATGACATCGAGGTTGTGTTCGATCACGACGACAGTGTTGCCCGCGTCCGCCAAACGATTCAGCACTTCGAGCAGTTTTTCCACATCCGCGACGTGCAAGCCAACCGTCGGCTCGTCGAGAATGTAGAGCGTCCGCCCGGTTGAGCGGCGCGACAATTCTTTCGACAATTTGACGCGCTGCGCCTCGCCGCCGCTCAGCGTCGTCGCCGGCTGACCGAGGTGGACGTAGCCCAGCCCCACATCGCGCAGCGTTTCCAGTTTCGATTTGATGCGCGGAATGTTTTCAAAAAACTCGAGCGCCTCCTCGACCGTCATATCGAGCACATCAGAAATATTCTTGCCCTTGTACAAAATCTCCAGCGCCTCGCGGTTGTAACGCTTGCCGTGGCACACTTCGCACGGAACGTAGACATCCGGCAGGAACTGCATTTCGATCTTGATGATGCCATCGCCTTGGCACGCCTCGCAGCGACCGCCCTTGACGTTGAACGAAAAGCGCCCAGCTTTGTAACCGCGTATCTTGGCTTCGTTCGTCGTCGCGTACAGATCGCGAATGTCGGTGAAAAGTCCGACGTACGTTGCGGGGTTCGAGCGCGGCGTGCGACCGATCGGCGACTGGTCGATGTCGATCACCTTGTCGAGATTGTCCGCGCCGACGACCGAATCGTGCTTGCCGGGTTTGTCCTTTGCGCTCCAGAAAATCTGCGCGAGCCGGCGATACAGAATATCGACGATGAGCGACGACTTGCCCGAGCCGCTGACCCCGGTGACGCAGACGAATTTGCCGAGCGGAATCTTCACGTCGATGTGTTTGAGATTGTTTTCCTCCGCGCCTTTGACGATCAAAGATTTGCCGTTGCCGGCGCGCCGCTGCTTTGGAACTGCGATGGTACGGTCGCCTTTGAGGTACGCGCCGGTGATCGAATCGGGGCATTTCATCACGTCGGCGAGCGTGCCGGCGCAGACGACGCGCCCGCCGTGCTCGCCCGCGCCCGGTCCGAGATCGACGATGTAATCTGCGGTACGCATCGTCTCCTCGTCGTGCTCGACGACGAGCACGGTATTGCCGAGATCGCGCAGACGCAGCAACGTGTCGATCAGCCGCTTGTTGTCGCGCGGGTGCAAGCCGATGGATGGCTCGTCGAGAATGTAGAGCACGCCCATCAACTGCGAGCCGATCTGCGTCGCAAGCCGGATGCGCTGCGCCTCGCCGCCGCTGAGCGACGCCGCGCTGCGGTCGAGCGTGAGATAGTCGAGTCCGACGTTGACGAGGAAGCCGAGCCGCGCGCGAATTTCTTTCAGAATCTGGTACGCAATCGTCTTTTGCTTTTCGGAAAAGATGTCCGGCAGATTGTTGACGAACGTGAGCGCTTCGGTGACGGACATCCCGGTGACCTGGACGATATTCTTGTCTGCAATCGTGACCGCGAGCGCTTCGGGTTTCAATCGCTGTCCTTTGCAGACCGGGCAGGGGCGCGAAGTCATAAACTGCTCGATCTCCTGGCGAATGTAATCCGAATCGGTCTCTTTGTAGCGACGCAGTTGATTCGGAATCACACCCTCGTACGTCGTCTCGTACTCTCGCCACTGCCCGAACTGGTTTTCGTACCGCACGCGAATCTTTTCTTCCGAACCGTACAGGATCAAATGTAGTTGCTCGCGCGTCAACTCGCGCACCGGCACGTCCATCGCAAAGTTGTGCTTGCGCGCCAGCGCCTCGATCAGTTTCGCAAAGTACGTGTCGCCGCTACTGTCGATGCCGTTCGCGCGGATCGCGCCTTCGGAAAGCGGCAAGTCCTTGTTCGGGATGATGAGGTCGGGATCAAGTTCCTGCTGTGTGCCGAGACCGGTGCATGCGGGGCACGCGCCGTGCGGCGTGTTGAACGAGAACGTGCGCGGCTCGATCTCGCCGAGCGAAATGTTGTCGACGGGGCAGGAGAAATGTTCCGAGAACATCAGGTCTCCCTCACCCCCAGCCCCTCTCCCGCTAGCAGGAGAGGGGTTTTGGACAGACACGTAAACGACGCCGCCGCCCAGTTTGAGCGCGGTCTCAATCGAGTCCGCGATGCGGTTGTGGTCGCCGTTCGCTTCCGGCTTGATGACGAGACGATCCACCACGGCTTCGATGGTATGCTGCTTGTAGCGGTCGAGTTTCACGTCCTCGTTCACGTCGAGCACCTCGCCGTTGACGCGGACGCGCACGTAGCCGGCTTTACGCACATCGTCGAAAACTTTCTTGTGCTCGCCTTTGCGGTCTTTGATGAGCGGCGCGAGGATCATAATGCGCGAGTTCGCCGGCAGATGTTCCACCGCGTCGACGATCTGCTCGACGGTTTGCTGCTCGATCACGCGCCCGCACTTGGGGCAGTGCGGCGTGCCAACGCGCGCAAAGAGCAGCCGCAGGTGATCGTAGATTTCCGTCACGGTGCCGACGGTCGACCGCGGGTTGTGGCTGACGCCTTTCTGATCGATGGAAATCGCCGGCGACAGTCCTTCGATCTGATCGACATCCGGCTTTTCCATCTGACCCAGGAATTGCCGCGCGTACGCGCTGAGCGATTCGACGTAGCGGCGTTGTCCTTCCGCGTAGATCGTATCGAACGCGAGCGAAGACTTGCCCGATCCCGACAACCCGGTGATGACGACGAACTTGTCGCGCGGAATTTCGAGATCGATATTTTTGAGGTTGTGTTCGCGTGCGCCGCGAATGACGAGTTTATCCTGTGCCATGGGCTTTTGGCGTATAGCGAATAGCCCGATGGAACATGGCTGACTGCGCGTAGCTCGTGTGGTTTCGCTATTTGCTATCAGTCATCTGCTATTTGCTAGGCGGACATTCTAGCACGAAACGGAGAAATGGGCAACGCGCCGGGCGAAAAAACAAAAAATCGCCCGCCGCAAACGCGGCGATTTGCTTAAACGTCGAAAACAGTGTATCATAGAATCGACGCCATGAAGCGCACTGAAGCGCGTAAACACAAATCGAAAGGGGTGATGCGAAAAAACCAAACTAAATGAGGTTTCACGCGTGCGCCTCATCATTTGTGAGGTCACTGGTAGACCAAATTTCAAGGAGGAGAAGAAATGAAAAAGTTCGTCCTGCTCATCGCCGCGTTGATCCTGGTTTTGACCGTGATCGTCGCGTGCGCCCCGGCGGCGACGCCGATTCCGCCAACTCAACCGCCAGCACCCACGGCAGTGCCCGCGCAGCCAACTCAACCGCCGGCACCCACGACAGCACCTACGGCGGCTCCTACGAAAGCACCGACGACCGCTCCAACCGCTGCTCCGACGACCGCCGCTACAGCCGCGCCGACGAAGGCAGCGACTGCAGTGCCAACGCCGCGACCCACGTTGCCGCCGCCTCCGCCAGCGCCTGCCGCAGGGCAATTGGGTTCCTCGACTAATCCAATCGTCATGTCCTTCGTACCCTCGGGCGATACAACCGCCATCATGACCGGTGGTAATCAAATTTCCGATTTGCTCAAGTCGCGCACGAATCTGACTTTCCAGGTCCAGGTCGGCACAAGCTACGCGGCGTCGATCGAAGCGATGGGCGCGGGCAAAGCGCAGATTGGCTGGCTGAACACGTTCTCGTACATCCTGGCGCACCAAAAGTACGGGGTTCAGCTGGGCTTGGTTGTGACGCGTTTTGGCACCGACTATTACAACGGTCAGATCATCGTGAACAACGCATCCGGCATCAAGACGATGGCAGACCTCAAGGGCAAGAAATTCTGCTACGTCGATCCCAGCTCGACCTCCGGCTACATCGTGCCGCGCATTGTGATGGCGGCAAACGGCGTCAACCCGGACAAAGACCTGGGCGCGACGACTAACGCCGGTTCGCACAACAACGTCGCGATCGCCGTGTACAAAGGCGACTGCGACGCCGGCGCGACGTTCGTGGATGCGCGCTCGTCGGTTCAAAAGGATTTCCCCGACATCATGGACAAGACGAGCGTCCTGATCGTCTCCCCCAACATCCCGAACGATACCGTGTCCTACGTCAAGGACTTTGATCCGGCGATGAAGGCGCTGATCGACAACGCGCTGATTGACGCGTCGTTCGATCCCGCCGGCAAAAAGGCGTTGAACACGATCTATCAGATCGGCGGCTTTGTCCAGCACGACGATTCGTTCTACAATGATTTCCGCGCGTATCTCGCCAAGGCAGGCATCGACCCGGCGAAACTCGTCGGACCGTAATGCTGGCTGGTTGTCTAAAGACGGGCAGAGAGGGCAAATGCCTCTCTGCCCTTTCCATATGCGTGAATCGTGAACGAGGAGGATTCCCTTGCTGCGCGTCGAACATCTGACAAAAACTTATCCCAACGGCACGATGGCGCTGAAGGACGTGAGCTTTACGGTCCCCGATGGCGAATTCCTCGCGGTCATCGGCTTGAGCGGCTCGGGCAAGTCCACGCTTTTGCGCTGCATCAATCGCCTGATCGAGCCAACGTCGGGCAAGGTGTACTGGAACGACATCGACGTGACGGCTTTGGCTGGCGCGGAATTGCGCCAGATGCGCCGGCGCTTTGGGATGGTGTTCCAGCAGTTCAATCTCGTCAAACGATCGAGCGTATTGACCAACGTGCTCTCGGGACGGCTGGGTTATGCTAACCCGTGGCAAAGTCTGTTGGGCTGGTTTGCGCCAGACGATCAGGCGCGCGCCAAGCGAAACCTGGAACGCCTAGGCATCAGCGACAAGGCGTACGTGCGCGCCGATTCGCTCTCCGGCGGACAGCAGCAGCGCGTCGGCATTGCGCGAGCGTTGATGCAGGAGCCGGAACTCATCCTTGCCGACGAACCGGTCGCCAGTCTCGATCCGGTACTGTCGCATTCGATCCTGAAATACCTGGAGCAGTTGAACAAGGAAGACAAGATCACGGTCTTGTGCTCGCTCCACTTTCTCGATTTGGTTCACCGCTATGCGACGCGGGCGATTGGCTTGAAGGACGGCGTCAAGGTTTTTGAGGGCTTGCCTCAAGAAATCGACGACGCGCGGTTCAAAGAGATTTACGGGCAGGAAGCCGAACGCGTCGAGATCATCTAACGGAGTGCGCCGGTGAAATCGTCGTTCTCAGAATCGAAAACCCCCGCGGTCTCGGCGTGGATTGCCGCGCTCTTGTCGCTGATTATCCCCGGTTTGGGTCAATTCTACCTCGGTCGTCGCCCGCGCGGTATCGGTATTTTCGTTGCCGTCGCCGCGCTGGGTTTTCTGGTCGCGTGGAGCGAATTGCCGGGACTCTTTATTGGCGTCGCGCTCATTTGGTTGTGGAACCTGTTCGACGCCTACGCGCTCGCGCGCGGTGAGGCGTTGTCGCCTTCGCTTGTGGTCATCGTCGCGCTGCTGATTACTTACGGCATCGGCTGGAAAGAAATCGGCGTCGACGTGAACAAAGTGGTGACGCGCTTTACCGATATGAAGCCGGTCTTGCTCGACCTGGTCCATCCGGATGTCTACGCCTTCCATCAGACGCAGCAAGTCGGCACGGCGAATTTCTACACGCCGTGCGGACCGGGCGGATCGGGGCAGCCGGCGGTGCCGCCGGGTCAGCCCGAACTCTTGCTCGAGCCAACTTGCGGCGACGCCGGGCAGCCCGTGACGATCCATGGTCTCCATTTCACGCCGGACGAGCACGGCACGCTGGTCTGGGTCGATCCCATCGGCAACGAGACGGAGCTGCGCGATGCGACGACCAAGCAGTTCATCGATCTGGTCCCGAATGCGAGCGGCGAATTCACGATCACGATTCCGGTTCCGTCGGTTATTCCGGCGGGGCAAAAGATTACCCAGCCGCTCCAAAACCAGGTCGAGGCGCGCTTTACCAAATCGGTTGGCAATCCGTACCCCAGCGATATTTTCGTCCTCGTAATGCAAAAGATGGTCGAGACCGTCGCGCTTGCGCTGATGGCGACGCTCTTTTCGATCATCCTCGCGATTCCGCTCAGTTTTCTCGCGGCGCGCAACATCGTCGGAACGACGAACGCCGGCGTCGTGTTGTATTACGTGATGCGGATGTTCTTCAACGTCGTCCGTTCGGTCGATCCGCTGGTGTGGGGCTTGGTCGTTGTCGTCTGGGTGGGATTGGGACCCTTCGCCGGTGTGCTGGCGCTGACGATTCACTCGATTGCCGCGTTGGGCAAGTTGTACTCGGAAGAGGTCGAGCACATCGATCCCGGTCCGGTCGAAGCGATCCGTGCGACCGGCGCGAATTTCTTCCAGACAATTCGGTACGCGGTCGTGCCGCAAATCGTCCCGTCGTTTCTCGGCTACACGCTTCTCCGTTGGGACATCAACGTTCGTTCCGCGACGATTGTTGGTTTCGTCGCTGGCGGCGGCATCGGCTTTCTGTTGATCCAGTTCATCCAGAAGGGCGCGTACAACCAGTACGCGACGACGATGTGGGCGATTGCGATCGTCGTCTATGTGCTGGATTATGCCAGCGCCAAGTGGCGCGAGCGGATTCTCCAAACGGAAACGCGTGCGGCAGCGGAAGCGCCCAAGCCGTTCTTCTCTTCGTGGCGCAACATTGCGGTTACGGTGATCGGGCTGGTCGTGTTCGTCGCCGCGTGGAACATTTCGCAGATCGACCCGGCAAGTTTTCTCAACCCCGGCAAGAACTTTGGCTCGCTGGTGCACGATTTTGTGACGGTTGACCTGGGGAGCAATACTGTCAGCGTCGTCAGCGATTTGATGCTCCAGACGATCCTGATGGCGCTCCTCGCGACGACACTGGGCGGTGCGTTGGCGATTCCGTTCAGCTTTCTGGCGGCGCGCAATCTGACCGGGCGCAGTCGCTTGCTCGTTTGGATTTACTACATCACGCGCACCGTGTTCAACTTGTTCCGCTCGATTGAAGCGCTGGTCTACGTCACGCTGTTCATCATCTGGGTCGGCATCGGTCCGTTCGCGGGAATGATGGCGCTGTCGGTGGCAACGTTCGCGCTGCTCGGTAAGCTGTTCTCGGAAGCGATCGAAAACGTGGACACCGGCCCGATGGAAGCGATCACGGCGACCGGCGCGAATCGCTTGCAGACGATTGTCTACGGCATCATTCCGCAGATCGTTCCGCCGTTCATCAGCTACGCCATCTACCAGTGGGACATCAACATCCGCATCTCAACGATCATTGGCTTTGGCGGCGGCGGCGGCATCGGCTTTCAGCTGCAGACGTGGATGAACATGCTGCAGTACCACAAAGCCGGCACCGCCGTGCTGGCGATTGTGATCGTGGTGACGGTGATGGATTTTCTGAGCGCGAAGATCAGGGAGAGGATGGTGTAAGAGAGTGGCAAGTGACGAGTGGTGAGTGACGAGGGGCGATAGGAGAGTTACGGCGGGTGACGGGTGGCGAGGTGTCGGGAGGAATCAAGGGAGGACGAGTCTAGGATGAGTATAGGATCACTATGAGATGGCTATAGGACGACTATAGGTTGTGCGTCGTTAGGTCGAATCAGGATTGAATGGAGGCGGCACAAGGAGAATGACATGGCAAAGGTACGCCGGAACGTCCTGTTGGGCGATGTGAGTGGGCGAATTGGGAATGACATTGTGTTCAAGCGGGCGTGCGGCGGGCAGACGATTCTCTGCCGCAAGCCGACCTTTCTCGACGACCGCGTTTTCAGTCCAGCGCAGAAGGAACATCAGAAACGGTTCCGCGAAGCGGCGGCGTATGCGAAGCAAGCTGCCGCACAAAACCCGATTTACGCCGAGAAGGCAAAAAAGACCGGGCAGCCGGCGTACAATGTGGCGCTGGCGGATTTCATGCATCCGCCGGAGATTCTGGCTGTTGACCTCTCAGGGTACAGCGGTCGGGCAGGCGAGGTGATTCGCATTCAGGCGCGCGACGATGTCGCGGTGGCGCGAGTGAGCGTGGTGATCGCAGATGCTGGCAGGCAGATTGTGGAGCAGGGACAGGCAACGAGCAACTCGTCCGGGTTGTGGTGGACCTACACGGCGACGGAGGATTGTCCCACCGCTACGGCAATCATCGTCGCGCACGTAGAGGATTTGACCGGGCATGGGGTAGAGAGGGAAGAGAGGATGGGGTAGGGGGCGGCATTAGGTTGCTGCTGCAACAATACGTTTGTATTTCTTTTGGATGATGACCTCCTCTTCTCAAATGACGGGTATATAGCGACTTGTTATCGAACGAAGTACTTGGGTTGTGTTGCCTGTCTGATTTTGCAATTCTAGTCGTGGCGTGATATACTTGACTTTGTAAGCTAGCCTTTGTCCCGCGGGTTGCGGATTAATTGCATTGTTTTGCTGATTCACCGGTTGCCGAGGGAGGCGTCTGGGTGGTTGGCTTTTGCTCGTGGGATGGGTCGTGCACTGATAATCGCGTCGGTAGGAATCTGGAGCACCTGTCGTTTGGCGCGCGTTGAGCGCGCAGACGGCAGGTTTTTGTTTGGAGATTCCGATGGATCCGATGATTGTGCTTTCTGGACAGAATCTAGAGATTCCACCACGGTTGTTTCAGTTCCTACTGTTGGAGAGCAAGGCAGAGACGCTGATCCTCACCGGAAATCAGGTAAAGAGTCTTTCGGAGAACCAAGTGCTGTGCGGCGAGGACTTTTCGACCTGGACAATCGCTGACGTTTTTCAGATCGCGCAATATTATATTGAACGGCATGACTATTCACAATGGTTATTCTATTTGGGGCTGTACGCCGAAAAGAAAGCGCTCAATCTGGGGACTCTCGGCAAGCCCGAAGCGGGATTGACTATCTTGGTGGATGTGTTGCGTTTGGAATCGCAGGCGCTCCCATATTGTGATCCGCACATGACGCGGCAGATATCGGACGCATTGACGCATCAGGCTGAAACCGGGGTTCGGCTGTGCGGTTTGTTCGGTTCCGTCAGTGTTCTCGGCGCTCATTCCGAGGATGTTGCCGCTTTACTTGGAGTCTTGGCGACGGTTTGGGAACCGGAGTTTGTGGAAGTGTTGCGGAATGTAGAAGTGGTATTGCACAAGGTCACCGGAATGGTGCAAGAAGCTGCGAAGCGGCAGCGCCTTCAGACGGGGGAGGTAAACGCGGTACTGACTGGGCTGAGAAAAGAACTCGCCCAACGCGAGAAACGGCAGATCAGAATTCAAACGCGCATTGCGCTACTAAGAGACTTGATTGATTGTTGGCTACAGACAGTGCAACAGGAAATTCTGACCGCCGCGAGCGCTGAGTACTCTGCTGAGGGTCTTGACTTGGAAACCATTACTCGACAGGCGCAACGCCTTATCGCGGAGGTTGAGAAGAGATTAAGGGTAGTTATTACCAAGAAATACAAACAACAATTCGGAACCGGCTGGGTGCAACATATCGAATCAGCGCACAAACCGATGTTTGAGCGTTGGTCTCGGTATATGCAGAGAGATCAGACTGTGTTCAAGGTTTATCCTCAATTCTCGGCTGAGACATTAGAGTATGCACTTTTTGAAGACTTGAGAGACCTAGTGATGGCTCAGTGGCATCTGTTCACTATGATCTTTGACTTTGGATTTGAAGGACGGAACAGATCGGTCTTCCAAGAGAAGATGACTCAGATCATCCATGTTCGCAATCTCCTCGCGCATAACCGGGCGGTACCCGAAAACGAATTGCTGCGCGCCAGAGTATTGTGCACAGACATTCTCCTCGCGTTGGATCGGGCGGGAGAAAGCTTAAAGTAGTAACTGAGCATTCATTGGATTCTAATCAGTTGCAGCATGCAAGCAATATTTCCGCAGTGCCCTCTGAGGACGCGTGAAGCAGTTGATGGGAACAGCTGACCCTGTCTTTGGAGGTGTCGAATGAAATGATACGACTAATCGATCGCATAGAGCCATATGTCAAAAGGCAATATACGACATCTATAGCCATCCGCCTCGCCCAGCCAGATGATCGAGAGCGGATCATACGGCTCATTGACACAGTCGCCGGCGAGCGACGGTATCTTCAAACTGATCACTTTCATTCGACCTCGATATGGGAACAGGCGCTGCGTGAAGGGGCGAACATCCGTGACGGATTACTCTTGTTGTTAACAGAGACTAGAGGGCGCGCTGTGGGCTATGCACGACTAACTACTGATTGGGATCATCCGCAGAAGCGCTTTGCGGGGAACATTGGCATTGCCCTTCTATCTCCCTATCGCTCACAAGGGATCGGTACCGCTCTACTGCATGAATTGATAGAGTTTGCGCCGCGCTTCGGTTTTCAGACGCTTACTGCACACATTCTAGCCACCAATACTCGCTCGCTGTGCCTATTCCGTAGATTCGACTTTGCGCCGGCGAGTACCCGCAATATTTATCTGGCTTTTGCTGGGTGTGAGACTCAGGAGATCACAGTAGAATTGGCATTGCCGCAGGAGAAATAAGATGACATATCCAACCAGCCCATCGTTCATTGACCGCAAAAAACAGAGAGAGCAGATCGCAAAGATTCTGGACCAGGTCGAAAAGCGGGAAAGCCGTTTTGCTGCACTGGAGTTCTATGGTATTGGCGGATTGGGGAAATCGCGAATCTTGGATGAGGCGAAGGAGCACTGCCGTCAGCTTAGTCTTCCGTTTGCTGTGGTTGACTGCTTGATTAGCGACACAGCAAATGCTCAACCACTGAATATATGGATAGATATTCTTTTGCGAATCTGCGATCAACTGGATCACTATTTTCCACTTGCCTCAGTTCGCGGAATACTCAGTTCGCTAGCGCGTAATGGTGACCACAAGGAGATGGTTAAAGAATTCCCAGCGCGACTCGCCGAAATCATTGCTGGTCATCCTCTAATCCTCATGCTGGACAGCGTAGAACATTGCCCTGAGGCGTTGTTCGATTGGTTAGGACAGGAGATCGTTGCGCCATTAGCAAGTGATGAGCGTATCCCAGGGCTGGTGCTCTTCCTGGCTGGGCGGGGGCAGCGGATGATCGAAAGTCATTGGCCACGCACCTTCATTCGCGCCACCCAGTCTTTTCGTCTCGACCCGCTTGACTTTGCGGCAACCGAAGAGCATATTGGCAATCTTCCAATCGAAGGTCAGTATCGCGCGGCGGTCAAAGAAATCTACGCTCTCTCGAATGGTCATCCGTACAGCACCGAAGCGCTGGTTCACTGGTTGAACACCTTGGGAATAAAGGTAGACGGAGTGGGCGCGCAACGTGAGGCGCTTGCCCGCCGCCTGTACGACGAAGTGATCCGGCGATATATTCTGGCTGATGCCGGGGACTGGGCGCTGCCGCTGCTTGAAATCGCCTGTATTCCTCGAAGATTCGACGCCGGTTTGCTTTCTGAACTCGTGTCGCGCTATCGTCCGGAGTTGGCGTCCAATCAGCCGATCCAATGGTACATTGCGCGCATTGTCGACTTACAGCGGCGTCCTTTAAATCTGGTCTACGTTGGAAATGGCAACCCTGCCTATGAACTGGAACCTACCCTGCACAAGTTGTTAAATACGGCTTGGGCGATCCTGAGTCCGGATGAAACCATGTCTGTTCACCGCCGCAGCAAGGATCTTTATGAGGGGATGCTTTCTGGTGGCGACATCACGACTATTTTGACGGAGATGCTCTATCACACTGCTCAAATCAGCGCCATTAGTGGAACGGATGCCATTCAGCCGGCGCAAGGTGAATTGGGACGGTTGTTGAAAGAGTATTTTCGCCCCCAGCGTTCGAGCGACCTGCAAAAGTTGAATCTGTTGAAGGACCGATTGGTGTGTGATAGTGACTTGATTGAACTTTTGGGGCGTGGCGCGCTGGATGGGCTGGTGAGACAGATCGATGAGTTCTTGCAGCCCGAGCCAGCGCCGGCAGCGGCACCTTCCCAACTGAGCCACTTGGTGATTGAACACTTTCCCCCGACCGAATATCGCGTGAGCTGGTATCACGCTAACCAAACCGTTTTGTCCACCGAAAGCGTGCGCAGCGCGAGGCGGTTCACGCTGAACGAGTGGCGGACTGATACGCGAAACATTGGCGAGACCGCGTTAGGGGCGTATTTGCCAGCGCGCGCCCAGGCAGCGTTGCGGGCTCACCGCGATTGGGCGATTCAACTCAGCACCGATTGGGCCGACATTCCGTGGGAGTTGTTGTATGATGGAGTGGATTTCTTGTGTTTGAACCATCCGATGGCGCGGAAGCCACAATTGCTCAAGGAACCCAAAGAACATCTGCAAGAGCAAAGCGGACGGTTGCGCGCTTTGGTGATTGGGAATCCGACCGCTGATCTACCGGGTGCTGCAGCAGAGGCAGAAGCGGTGAGTCAGGTGTTGGCAAAGGCGGGCGTGGAGGTGGTCATGCTGATCGGTCCGGAACAAGCGACGGCAAATAGATTTTCGATTCAGATTACGACTCAACGCTATGACCTTATTCATTATGCAGGGCACGGCTATTTTGACGGTAAGGCGCCGCATCTGAGCGGGCTTTTGTTTCAGGATGGGCCGTTTTTTGCGGAGGAGTTTGAACGATGTTTGAAGAGTGCGGCGTTCGTCTTTCTCAGTGCGTGTGAGTCGGCAGAGGCGAAAACGACTGAGAGCATGACGGGCTTTCGCGGCAAATTCACTGAGGGGGTTGCAATTTCGGCATTGGTGGGAGGAGCGATTGGGTGTTTGGGACCGATCTGGGAGATCGAAGACGGGTTAGCGAAAGATTTTGCGTTGGAGTTCTATGTTCAGCTAGCGGAAGGTAGTCCCATTGGGGAAGCAGTGCGGCAAGCGCGGCTGGCAGTGCGGGATCGGTCGTCCGACTTTTGGGCGAGTTGGATACTCTACGGGGATCCAACGAAATCGCCGTTCAAAATCTAGGATCATGATTTTGCGGAGGTACAGCCATGGCTATTGATTTCGAGCCCACCGAAAGCAAGCAGTTATTTGTTGGGCGCCAAGATGAAATGGCGGCGTTCGGACGAATCCTCGGTGGGCAACAACCCGAATGGATTATCCACCTCTCTGGAGTTGGCGGCATTGGCAAGACGCGTCTCTTGGAGCAATTTCGCGATATTGCCACCGGCGTTGAGAAGACCCTCGTCACCACGCGATTGGTGGATTTCTACAAGGTCACCAACCAAGCGGGCTTTGGCTTGCTGCAAGACATTGCGGACCAGATTGGCAAGGAGCGATTCTCCGCCTTTGGTGCCGAGCGCGAATGGTTTATGAGCCTGCTGAAAACGGAACCGGATCCAGGGGAGCGTCAAGAGGGAGTCCACCGCGTTACCGAAGCGTTCTTGCGCGATTACCAGGTTTTAGTTGAACAGGGTTTTCGGATTGTTCTGCTGTTTGACACGTGCGAGGAGATGCATACGGCTGAAAGGTTTGTTCTCGACTCATTGCTGGGGGGGATTCACAGAGTTGAAACCCAATTGATAGTCCAGAGTGCGGAGACTGAAGCCTCCGAGCCGCATTTTCGGACGACGGTAGTGCTGGCGGGGCGCAAGCGGCTTGAATTTTCGTCAGAATTGGCGCACGGAACGCTGATTTTGGAACTGCCCGTGCTCGCATTGGAGGAAATTCGCAAGTTCTTCCGGCAAGGTGGAGTAGGTACTGAGTTTGTGAGTGATGATGCGCTGAGTCAACTCCATGTGGCGACCGAGGGACGCCCATTGTATGTGGCATTGAGTTTCGATTGGCTCAAGAACGGAGTAGGCACAGTCGCGGAGTTGTTGGTGTTGGGCGAGCCGTTTGGGCAGAAATTGGTGGGGTGGGTGAGGCGGCTTGAGACAGTCGAGAAGCAGACGATTCTTTATGCGGCGTTGGCGTGGCGGCGGATGGAGCCGAGATTGTTAGCGCGGTTGCTGGGAACCGACGGGGCGAAAGCGCAAACAATCATCGAGACGTTGAGCCGATTCAGTTTTGTTAAGTATCGACCTCCGAGTGAGTCGGATGGTTTTCGCGGCGCATTTCAACTTCACGATGAGATGCGGTTTCTTATTAACGAATACGTTTGGCCGCAGGAAGGAAAAAAGACGCAAGAAGCCTTGTTGCCTCAATTAGTAGATTGGTATGAACAGGAGATTGGGGATCTCAATCTCTTAGACTGGGAAACACGACCGCCAACTGACGAGGAACGTTCGTTACTGGCGGAATATCTATATTACCAATGCCAGATTGATCTGAAGCGAGCGTTCGAGTTGCACGAACGATTGTTCCGTCCCGCCAGTCATCACTTGGATCTGGCTTTCTGCGATTTGATCAATCAAGAGATGGAGCGTTTCGCCTCTACGTTTTCTGCAATGCAGCAAGATGACCTGCGTTTCCGCGAGGCGCTGGTGGCTTTCCGTCGTGAGCAGTTTGAGGATGCCAGTCGCTTCTGGTATTCGTTGTTGCGGCGGCCCGACTTGCGCGAGTCGGTACGTGCGACGACTCTGATGCTGTTGGTGGAGTTGGAGGGCTATACTGGGCGTTATGACGAGGCGCTGGAACATGCCGCGGAAGGCGAAGAGGCTTACAAGCAGTTGCTCCAGTCAGAGGTGGGCATTGAACAACATGATTTCTGGAAAGCCGAGCTAGGACAGCTCTACAACAACTGGGGCTATATCTATCGCGTCAAAGGAGAATGGGCGCGCGCGCTCGAGTTCTACGAGAAGGCATTGGAATACAAGGAGCGTCGCAAGAATATCGCGCGGACGCTAAACAATATGGGTTACATCTATTTTTTGCAAGGTAAGCCGGTGAAAGCCAAGTCCGTGGTGGGCCGCGCACTGCATATTCGCAAGGAGTTGGGGATACCATATGAACTGGGGTTGAGCTACAACACGATGGGATATTTCATGGAAGTTGATGGGCGGCTGAAGGAGGCGGTGGATTCATATGAAAAAGCGAAGTGGGAGTTTGATGCTGCGCGCAGCGAACGGGGGCGGGCGCTAGTATTGCTCAATCTGGGGCGATTAGAGCGCATCCTGAACGAGTATGACAAATCTATTGCCTCTCTACAAGCGGCAGGTGTGACTTTTGAGGAAAAGCGAGACAAAGATCATCTGGTGGCGGCACTGAATGAGCTGGGTTGTGCCTTTCGGCAACGCGGAAATGAGGGAGATTGGGAAGCAGCCGAGCACAACCTGGGTGAAAGTCTGAAGTTGAGTCGTGAGCTGGGGCGCAGGGAATCCGAGATCGAGAACCTTGAGGATCTGGCGTTGTTGAATTATGAACGTTCGGTGCGAGCGCGAGAGCGGGGCAATGAGGAGTCCGCGACAGAGTTTGCGCGTAAGGCGCGCGAGGCGGCGGAGCAGGTAGGGGCGTTGGCGCGGGAAGCGGGCGATGAATACCGAAAGGCGAAGAATGAGAGAACGTTGGGGGATTTGGAGTACGCGGAGGACAAGTATGAGGCGGCATTTGGGCATTATCTTGAGGCGAGCCGGTTGATGGCACGGGCGCCGGCTAGGGAGAAACATTCCTCGGCGTGGAATCAGCGACGGTACGAGGAAATAGTGGATCGGATGCAAGAACAGTTGCATGGATTGCCCAAGTCCGAGGATACCGCCAGGTATGCCAATCTGGTGCTTGAGCGATACAATGCGCTCAGTCCAGAAGAACAGACCAGGCTGCAATTGGTCAAGGCGTTCTTGGAAGAGACTGTTCAAATGGCACAAAAGCCCTATTTCGCCGGCTAACCCTTCTCTCTGATGTGGAGGCACCTCATGAGCGAACACACTACGCCACCCGTTATCATAGTGAGACCCGAATGGCGTTATGAACCTTCGACGCGCGTTGAGGGGGATTGCGCTTGTGCTGACGTCCCGGTGGTACATTCCAGTCCAGTTCAGCTCGCGCCACAGATCGATAGTCTCTGCCGTACTGTGCCGGGTGTTCGCGTGATGCCGCTGCTGAACGAGTGGCAACTTGCCTTCCACCCGTTGTCCCCTGTGGGACCGATCGTGCTGAACGACTCGGCGCACCGGCTTTTGTCTTTCTTTCGAACGCCTCAGTCACCAACTGAGGCAATGGCTACTTTTGCCGACCGTTGGGAATCTACAGTAACTGATTTCATGCTTCGAGAACTCATCGCTGTGGAATTGCTGGTGCCGGAAGGTTACGCGTCGCCCCCACCTATAAGAGAATCCGCTACACTCACCGTCTGGTTGCATACGACCAACGCCTGTAATCTTCGTTGCTCGTATTGCTACCTAAACAAGAATTCAGAATCCATGTCGCTTGAGACAGGGCGGCTGGCGGTAGATGCCGTTTTCCGCTCCGCGCGCCGTCACAATTATGCAGGTGTCAAACTCAAATATGCAGGGGGCGAAGCGACGATTAACTTTCCGTTTATTTTCCAACTGCACGACTATGCAGCCGAGGCGGCTGAGCGCAATGGACTTGCACTTGACGAAGTCGTTCTGAGCAATGGGACGCTATTGGATGCGCCAAGCATCGAAGAACTCAAAGCGAATCAACTCCGTCTAATGATTTCGCTCGACGGTATTGGCGAGCATCATGACGCGCAGCGCAAGTTCGCGAGCGGCAAAGGTTCGTTCGCCATTGTTGCGCGCAACATAGACCTCGCTCTCGAGCATGGGTTGGTGCCAGACATCTCCATCACCGTATCGGACCGAAATCTTGATGGATTGCCCGACACGGTCAAATATGTTCTGGATCGCGACCTGCCGTTCAGTTTGAATTTCTACCGCGAAAACGATTGTTCGATGTCCCTCGAAAGCTTGCGGTTTGGAGAGCAGCGGATCATCGAGGCGATGCGCAGGACATACCTGGTCATTGAGGAAAACTTGCCGCGTCGCAGTCTACTGGGTTCGCTGATCGACCGCGCATCTTTCATCGCACCGCATGATCATACATGCGGAGTTGGACGTGACTATATGGTTATCGATCAGCATGGCCGCATCGCCAAGTGCCAGATGGAGATAACAAAGACGGTGACCGATATCCATGTCGAGGATCCACTGCGATTGATCCGCGGTGACCAAATCGGGATTCAAAACAAGAGTGTAGAGGAAAAAGAGGGCTGCAGGGATTGCGAATGGAAATATTGGTGCACAGGTGGGTGCCCCCTTGCGACCTTTCGAGCGACCGGGCGATACGATGTCAAGTCACCCAACTGCAATATCTACAAGGCACTGTATCCCGAGGTTCTAAGGTTAGAAGGAATGCGGCTGCTCAAGCATCACCTAGACGAAATCTCGGTCTGAGGCACCTTTGGCAAAATTAGCATTTGACATTGTGGGCAAGTTGCCTCAGTTATCACCGGGGCGTTTTATCTCCAGATATCTTTCTGCCAACAAACGAGAGTAGTGCGACACCAACGCTCAAGCGAGACGTGGGTGCACAAACAGGAATATTGCCAAATCTAGCGCGGCGTGATAGACTTGAGTTTGTAAGCTAGCCTTTGTCCCGCGGGTTGCGGATCAATCTCATTTTCTGATTCACCGGTTGCCAAGGGAGGCATGCTGGATGATGAAGCGTTGTCCGCGCGGCGAGGCTTCCATAGGATTAACCTTGATTCCCAAGCACCTGTCGTTATGTGCGCTGTTTACGCGCGCTAATGGTGGGTGTTTTTCTTTACCAAGAGAAGGTAAATGAAAATGACTTGGAAGCATTGGCTGGTTTTCTTCGTCGGCATTTTGCTACTGGCGCTCATTTTCCCGGTGCTTCCGATTTTCCTTTGGGTGCTTCTCGCGGCATCGGCATGGTATGTGAAGCGGATTCCTGAGAAGCGCTTGCCGTTGGCTACTTTCTGGGCTACTCATCAGCCGACCTTTTACAATTGGCTGGCTGCCTTTCTCTCTGACTGGGCTAGGCTCCCAAAGTTCGCTTCCGTTGTTTTGCTGATGCTTGGCATATTGGGCTGGGGGATTCTCTCGCTAAGGCTCATACCGCTTCCGATCTATGGCGCGAATATCGAAATCAAGGATTCGACCGATGCAACTGTCGGTGCCTACACGACCACGGGCAATGAGCCCTATTGTTTCAACAATCTGTCGCTTGGAAAGTATACGATCAGTCAGATTGTTCCTCCTGGATTCGCCGCGTCGACTCAGAATGTTGTGACGGCGACAATTCAGCCGGACTCGATGACACTGGTTGAATTTGGCGATAGCAATGTGAGTGTGCCGCCGACTCCTATCGTGAGACCTCCCGTTACGGCGCAATTCAAAGTCGACTCACAGAAGCCGGCTCCTGGCTCGCTTTGCGTTTTGGCTTGGAGTGATTTGAATGGGAATGCTATTCGCGAGGCAGGTGAGCCACTCATACCTGAGATTGTATTGCCTTTGCAGAACGTCGATGAGAAGGTGCGATTCTTAGGTCTTCTTTTTCTTGTAATTGATCTATTCGCTTTTCAACAAGCCAAGTTTATGGCTTGGGATGCGAAGGTCTGGCAAGCCGAACCTACTGGTCGTGCTTTGGCAGGTGTGGAGTTTGATGAGTTGACTGAAGAGCAGAAGCAGCAATTGTATCATCACGTTGCGGAAGCTTCGATTGGAATCAATAAAGGGACATGGGTGGTCAGTGATGGAAAAGCTGAACTAAAGCAAGCTCCCGCTGACACCTTTGCCAAGTTTGGGGGACCGGGCGTTCTAATTGTTCAGGAGGGGCACGCGGTTGTATTGGAGCGCGGCGGACGGATCTCCCGAATAGTTGGTGCAGGGCACCACTCGTTGGGTCCTTTCGAGCGAGTCAACATGGTCGTGTACCTTCTGTCCAGGGTAGAGAGGGTTCATATCAAAGATGCGTTGACACGTGATAAGATGGTTTTGGAAGATTTTGAACTGCTGGTTTTTCATCGCGCGGATCGGGGTGACGAGAGCGAAACTAGCGGTCAATATCGATACGACCCGAAAGTCATTCGAGGGTCTATTTGGAATCCCAAGGGGGGTGATTGGCGAGAGACGGTTCAGTCGGTTTCGGATTCTGCGGCTCGCGATGTTATCGGACAATACAATTTCGAGGATATCGTTTCTATTTCTGGAGAGGGGCGACGCAAACTCATTCTGGAGTTTACTGCTCGCATCAACGCGATAACGAAGAACCTATTGGGGGTGGAAGTCGTCGGTGTCAACATTGGCGCGATCACTATTTCGAATGAAGCAAAGCGCGCGCTTGAGGTGAAGGGGTTAAGCGAAGTCGAGCGACAGACCGCGATCATGAATGCAGAAGCGCAAAAAGAGGCAATGGCGCGCAGGGGGGAAGGTCAAGCGCTTGCCATTAGACGATTGGAACAGGAAAAAGCGCCAATTCGTAAGGAGTTGATCCAACAGTTGATGGAGGCACTCAAGCCATTCACGGATCAAGTCAAGGGCGACACGAATGTCGCCAATAATGTTATCGCTGCCGTTGAAAGACTCCTCGAACGCTTGGAAGCGACGATGGTTCGTGACGATCTAGATATGGCGAGATACAGCGAAATGCTAGAGAAAATCAAGGATGTGGAAGGTCCCAAGACCGTTATTCTTGGAGATACTAAAGGGATCACTACTTCGATGGACGTGCAACAAAAGTAGATTCTGTTTTCTCTTCATGATGAGGATTCGCTGTGGACGTATCGACGGAACACATCGAGTATGCACTCGAACCGATCAAGTATTTGAGCAAACCCCAGGTTGGTGGGGAACTGTTTGATGCTGCAGTCAGGTTATGCCGAGAGAAGAAATTTGAGGAGAGCGTGCAGTTCTGCCGCGAGCTGTATCAACTTGGTCTAAGGTTGAGTGATACGTACGTACAAGGCGTAGCGGATTTTTGCCTCGGGTCAGTCTATTTTGCGTTGGGTGAACCGGATGGCAACTGGGACCATGCCGCTGACCATTACAACCAGAGCGCCAGATTGTTTCACACTTTCTTCAATAAAGGGTGTGAACGCAATGAAGGCATCGCTGAGCTTGCGCTTGGGCGGTTGTACGAAAAGCAATGTACGGAATCTGGGAGGAACAAATGGAATGATGCCATCATTGCATTTGAAAAATCGAGAAAACTATTTTGCGATGAGAACGACCCTCTTATTGAAATCGCGCAAGAGTGTCTACATCGGGTGACGCAAGGATTCGAGCAGTCGCTTGGGAGGCAATCGCAACTACCACCAGCTCCTATTCCTATGCCAATACCCCAATCTGCTCAACCGGCAGGGTCAGGTCAATCCTCAGCTTTGCCACAATCAACAAAAAGAGAGGAGGATAAATCAACAATGAGCGCCAAACCACCGCGAGGACCGCACGGAAACTATGCCATCAAGGTTGTTTGTGAAAAGGAAGACCCGTCGCGCTCGTTTCCCAAGCCCTCTGCGAAATTCCTGGCAATTTTGACTCTTCTTGTGGTTGGGGTTGTTGAAGTGGTTGTGGATTTGCGGCTCCTGGAAGATCAGGTATCGAAAATCATCGTCGTCGTGATGTTCTTCGTCACAGTCCTTACAGCTCTCGTTCTTGTTGTTTACTGGTCCGCCGTTGTCCAGATATCGCCCGGAAAAATCGGTATAATAAAGGCGGGAGCTCGATTCCTACAAGTCAGAGGGCTAGGATGGATGTGGCCGCTACTGGACACTATTTACGACATTGTGCCTACAAGTCCGTTAGAGTACAAATGCCGTGTGGAGTTCAGGGAACGGGAAGGAGCGGCTCCAGTCCTGTATCAGAAACTTGCGATTCGCTATATCGTTGTGCCGGAGCAACTTGAGCAGGTAGTCGCCAATCAGCTTTCTGATCAAAACGGTGATTCCAAATCTAAAAGCCCGTTGCTGTCCTATTGGGAAGATCAGCTCTGCGACGGGATTCAAAGATATTTTGAGGATTTGCAGCCAACAGAAACCAATCAGCAGATTGAAAGCCGAACAGACCTGCAGAATGGAATGATGAGAGCGCTTCAGCTCCGAGCAATCAACGAAGGGTGGGGAATTAGTCTTTCTGAAATCCACCTGGGACATTATCATGCTGAGAGGTAGCAAAAGTTTGGAAGCAAGATTACGATGAGTATTCTCGCCCTTGAATCCACCGTCATCGCGCACGGGCTGCCGTACCCGCAAAACGTTGACACCGCGCGCGAAATGGAAGCCATCGCCCGCGCGCACGGCGTGGAACCGCGCACGATTGCCGTGCTCGGCGGCGAAATACGCGTCGGGTTGACCGACGCAGAGCTGCAACACTTGGCGCAGGCGCGCGATGTGATGAAGCTCGCGCGGCGCGACATCGCGGTGGCGCTCGCGCACAAACGCGACGGCGCGACGACAGTCAGCGCGACGATGTACCTTGCACATCGCGCCGGCATCCGCGTTTTTGCGACCGGCGGTATTGGCGGAGTTCATAGAACAGTAGGCAGTTGGCAGTCAGCAGTCGGCAGTCAGCGAACTCTGGCGACTGGCGACTGGCGACTGCCAACTGATATTAGCGCTGACTTGATAGAGCTAGCTTCTACTCCCGTCGCGGTGGTGTGCGCGGGGGTGAAGGCGATCCTCGATCTTCCGGCGACGTTGGAATTTCTCGAAACGCACAGCGTGCCGGTGCTCGGCTACCAGACGGACGAGTTTCCCGCGTTCTACTCGCGCTCGTCCGGCTTGCGCGTATCCGCGCGCGCCGATTCCGCGCGCGACGCGGCGCAGATCATCCGCGCGCACTGGGAATTGGGTAATCCAGGTGGCGTGCTGGTGTGTGTGCCGATTCCACAAGAGGACGAGATTCCGCGCGGGGAGATCGAGCCGTTCATCGAGCGCGCGCTGCGCGACGCGGACACCCAGAAAATCACCGGCAACGCGCTGACGCCATTCTTGCTCAAACGGCTGGAGGAGATTACCGAAGGCAGGAGCGTTCGTGCCAACATCGCGCTGCTGAAGAACAATGTCGCCGTCGCAGCGGAAATTGCCAAGTCGCTTGCAAGTCTCGACACGCCCAAGGCATAAGGTGCTGCCCGAAATAAGAATTCTGTCCGCGAAGACCACGAAGAAAAACAAGAAAGATTTGGTGTCCTTCGTGGATGAAAAAAGTTGTTTCAGATAACGTCGATAGAAAGCAGAAACGCCAGCGGGTCGATTCGCTGGCGTTCATTTAGAAATCTTTAATCCAAAATCTGAAATTTTACTATCCTGTCGCTGCTGGCGCTTTCGGCGCTTCCATCACCGCGCCTTGTTCTACGACGTCGGGTTCCTTCTTCCGGAACACAATCCCCTCTTTCTCATTGGCATCCACAATCACGCATTCGCCGGCTTTGAATTCACCGGCAAGCAGTTTGCGCGACAGCGGAGATTCCACTTTGCGCTGCAATGTCCGGCGCAACGGGCGCGCGCCAAACTGCGGATCGAATCCTTCCTTCGCCAGCCACTCGCGCGCCGTGTTCGTCAACTCTATCTCGATGCCGTGCTCCTTCAGCCGCACAGCGACTTCTTTCATCTGCAGATCGACGATCAACTTGATCTGCTCGCGGTCGAGGACGTGGAAAATAATCACTTCGTCGATGCGGTTCAGGAACTCGGGGCGGAAGGTGCGCTTGAGCGACTCTTCGATTTCTTCGTAATCTTTCTCAAGCTGCTGATCGACCTCTTTGTCCGCCCCAACCGTGCGAAAACCCAGTGTGCCGCCGCGCTGCGCGAATTCCGTGCCGATGTTCGAGGTCATGATGATGACCGTGTTGCGAAAATCGACGGTGTGCCCCTGACCGTCCGTGAGGCGACCGTCTTCCAGAACTTGGAGCAGCGTGTTCCAAATTTCCGGATGCGCCTTTTCGATTTCGTCGAACAAGATCACTTGATAGGGTCGCCGCCGCACTGCTTCGGTGAGCTGCCCGCCTTCTTCATAGCCGACGTAACCCGGCGGCGCGCCGATGAGCCGCGACACGGTGTGCCGCTCGCGGTATTCGCTCATATCGACGCGGAAAAGCGCGTCGGGATCGTCAAACAAGAATTCGGCGAGCGCGTGCGCGAGCGCGGTCTTGCCGACGCCGGTCGGTCCGAGGAAAACGAACGAGCCGATGGGTCGCTTGGGATCGGCAAGCCCAGAGCGCGCGCGGCGAATCGCGTCGCTGACCGCGTTGATCGCTTCGTCCTGCCCGACGATACGCTCGTGCAAGCGCGTTTCCATTTGCAGTAGTTTGTCCGCTTCGGTCTGGAGCATCTTGCTGACGGGAATGCCGGTCCACTTGGCAACCACTTGTGCGATGTCTTCCTCGTCGACGATTTCGTCCAGCCCTTTTTCCTTTTGCCAGACGCGGCGCTTGTCGCCAAATTCTTCTTCCAGCGACAGCCGCTCCGCGCGCGACTTGGCGGCTTCCTCGTAATTGCGCGCGCTCCACGCGGCTTCCTCGGTCTTTTGCAGATCGCGCAGACGCGCTTTCATCTCTTTCAATTCCGGCGGCATCGAGAAAATCGCGACGCGCAATTTTGCCGACGCCTCGTCGATCAGGTCGATAGCTTTGTCCGGCAAAAAGCGGTCCGCCACGTACCGATGCGACAGTTTCGCGGCGGCGTCCAGCGCCTGATCGGCGATCTTGACCTGGTGGTGCTGCTCATACCGATCGCGCAAGCCGCGCAGCATCAGAAGCGTCGCGTCGACGTCCGGCTCGTCCACGTAGATCGGCGAAAAGCGGCGTTCCAGCGCGGCGTCTTTTTCGATGTGGTTGCGGTACTCGTTGAGCGTAGTCGCGCCAACGCACTGCAATTCGCCGCGCGCGAGCGCGGGCTTCATCATGTTCGACGCGTCGATCGCGCCCATCGCCGCGCCCGCGCCGACGACGGTGTGCAGTTCGTCGAT
>VFSW01000116.1_pt1 | contig 98050 bp, 91 predicted proteins | sample 5358111 | NCBI WGS metagenome assembly VFSW01 (sample SAMN11554181, study PRJNA540505) | mine drainage metagenome | isolation source: sediment from site ElyBrook_90M | place: USA: Ely Copper Mine, Vershire, VT | collected 2017 | reverse complement strand
CCCCTCGCCCCTCGCCCCTTGCCACTTGTCATCGGCACGCGTGGCTCCGCGCTCGCGCAGTGGCAGACGAACTATGTCATCGCCGCGCTGAAAAGAATCGCGCCGGATTTGCAGATCGAGACGCGCATCATCAAGACGACTGGCGACGCAGACCAGACGCGTTCGCTTGCCGACCTAGGTGGATTGGGCGCGTTCACGAAAGAAATCGAGAACGCGCTGCTTGCGCGTGAGATCGATTTGGCGGTGCATAGTCTCAAGGATCTACCGACCGACACGGCTACTGGCTTGACGATTGCGGCGATCCCAGACCGCGAAGACCCGCGCGACTGCATCGTTTCGCGGCATCGGCTTGGTTTGATGGGATTGCCGCGCGATGCACGCATCGGCACGTCGAGCGCGCGGCGCGCGGCGCAAGTGCGCGCGCTCCGACCCGACACGCAAATCGTTCCATTGCGTGGCAACGTGGACACGCGCCTCCGCAAAGCGCAGAGTGACGATTATGATGCCGTCGTGCTGGCAGCCGCCGGTATCACGCGTCTTGGGCGCGCGGGCGAAATCACGGAATATTTGCCGCTGGAGAAATTCCTGCCCGACCCAGGTCAGGGCGCGCTTGCCATCGAGATTCGCGCGGACGATACGGAACTTGCGGTCCTCGTAGCGCAACTTGATGACGCGGCGACACGCGCCGCGGTGAGCGCGGAACGCGCGTTTTTGCGCGCGCTCGGTGGCGGTTGTCGGATGCCGATTGGCGCGTTCGCGGAATTGCGCGGCGCGGAGTTGCACCTGCGCGGCGTAATCGCCTCCGACGATAGCGCGCACCTTTCGCGCGGCGAGATTCGCGGCGACGCGGCGCGCGCGGAGGAATTGGGCGCGGAGTTGGCGCGGAATTTGGTAGAAGCGCAGCATGCTGCGCTTCTACGCGGCAAACGCATCCTTGTCACCCGTGCGCGTGAACAAGCAAGCGTGCTCGCCGAAAAGATCCGCGCGCTCGGCGGCGAAGCGATTGAGCTGCCGACGATTGCGTTTGCGCCCCTCGAAGACTTTGCCGAACTCGACCGCGCGCTCATGCGTGCGAAGGAATTCGACTGGATCGTGTTCACGAGCGCGAACGGCGTGCGATTTGTTGCAGAGCGATTAGGCGCGCTTGGGCTGAGTTCGCAGGTGCTTGCAACAGCAAAGATCGCGGCGATTGGACCCGCCACCGCACGCGCGTTGCAAGACCTGGGTTTGCGCGTCGATTTTGTGCCGACGAAATTTCTCGGCGAGCAAATCGCGCTCGAACTGCCGATCGCGCGCGGACAGCGCGCGCTACTTTTGCGTGCCGACATCGTCTCCGATGTGCTGGCGCGCGGATTGGAAGCGCGCGGCGTCGCGGCGACGAACATCGACGCGTACCGCACGGTGCTGCCAACGGCGCGCGCGATTGATTTGCAAAACGTCGATGCCGTCACGTTCACGAGCTCATCGACGGTCAAGAATTTTGTGGCGCTGCAAAACGACATCGGAAATGCCGCCGTGTTCTGCATCGGTCCCGTAACCGCCGACGCCGCGCGCGAGCTGGGGCTGCGCGTGGATGCCGTCGCGACCGAACACACGATCGATGGGCTAGTGAGCGCGATGATTGAGCACTATTCGGTTTCAAATCGTTTCAAATAATTCAATCGGGTTTCATCTGGCTCGGCAAGATGAAACTACGTGCAACCACCTGAAGCAAAGGAAATGTGCCGTATGCTGCGAGAAAACATTCAGTTAGCCACTCGGGACGAGTCACCCGCCGGCGCGCGGTTTCCGACGACGCGGATGCGCCGAATGCGCCGCACGGAAAACCTGCGCGCGCTCGCGCGCGAAACGGAACTGAACGCGCGCGATTTTGTCTATCCACTCTTCATTGTGCACGGCACAAACGTGCGCGAGGAAATTTCTTCGATGCCCGGCGTGTACCACGAATCGCCCGACGTGCTCGCGCGCGAAATCGAAGAGGTGAGCGCGCTCGGAATTCCCGGCGTGCTTTTGTTCGGCTTGCCGGCGCGCAAGGATGAAGTGGGAAGCGAAGACTATGACGAGCACGGCATCGTGCAGGAAGCGATTCGCGTCTGCAAGCGCGTCAACCCGGCTCTCATCGTGATGACCGATGTGTGCATGTGCCAGTACACGTCGCACGGTCATTGCGGCATCGTGCGTGACGGAATGATCGATAACGACGAGACGTTGAGATATTTGGGAATGACTGCCGTGTCGCACGCCGCCGCCGGCGCGGACGTGGTCGCGCCCAGCGCGATGATGGACGGACAGGTGGGCGCGATTCGCGCCGCGCTCGACGCGCAAGGGTTCACCGATACCGCCATTCTCGCCTACGCGTCCAAGTACGCGTCGTCATTCTACGGACCGTTCCGCGAAGCCGCGGACTCGCCGCCGCAATTCGGCGACCGGCGGCAGTACCAAATGGACCCCGCCAACGCGCGCGAGGCGCTGCGTGAGACCGCGCTCGACATCGCCGAAGGCGCGGACATGGTGATGGTCAAGCCCGCGCTCGCGTACCTCGATATCATCCACCGCGTGCGCGATGCGTTCGATCTGCCGGTCGCGGCGTACAACGTTAGCGGCGAGTATTCGATGGTGAAAGCCGCGGCGCGCAATGGCTGGCTCGACGAGCAAAAGATCGCGCTGGAAATCTTGACCGCGATCAAGCGCGCCGGCGCGGATATGATTCTGACGTACTTTGCCAAAGACGCGGTAGAGTGGTTGAAGCGATAGATTTCACCGCAGAGTCGCAGAGAACGCAGAGAAAAAACTCTGCGCCCTCCGCGTCTCAGTGGTAAGAATTGAGTGGACAATGAGTGATTTTCGCTTCGTACAATACTTGGCTTTCAAAACGGATTCCGCGTGGCGGCGCTTGCCGGACGGCGAGCGCGCGCACGGGCGCGAAGAATTTGCGCGCGAGCTTGAACGCGCGGAGGGCGTCACAACCTTTGCTTACAGCACGCTCGGAATGAAATCGGATGCGGATTTGTTTCTCTGGCGCATGAGCGACGCGCCCGACCCACTTCAAGAATCGCTGAGCCGATTGCTGCTGACCGGACTGGGTCGCTATCTCGAACTCACCCACTCGTTCGTCGGCTTGATTCGCCAATCGACCTACGTCCGCCGTCAGGATTCGCAGGAGCAAGCGATTTTTGAAAAGGAGCGGCTGCGTTACCTGATCGTCTATCCGTTTTCGAAAACGATCGAGTGGTACCTGATGAGCAAAGAAGCGCGTCAGGGAATGATGAACGAGCACATTCGCATCGGTCACGAATTTCCGACGGTGCGTCAAGTTCTGGTCTACTCGACGGGACTCGACGACCAGGAATTCATCGTCTCGTACGAGACGGAAGACCTTGCCGCGTTTCAGCAGCTCGTGATTGCGCTGCGCGACACTGAGGCGCGGCGTTACACGCTACGCGACACGCCGATCTTTACGTGCGTGTATCGTCCGCTCGCGGAAACCTTGGCATTGCTGGGATGATGGAATGAAACGAGTAGCCATCATCGGCGGCGGTATTGCGGGACTGGCAACTGCTTACTACTTGCACGAACGCGGACGCGGCGTGGTCGATTATACATTGATCGAGAGCGCACCCAAGTTCGGCGGGAAAATCACGTCGGCGCGCGAGAACGGTTTTGTGGTTGAAGGCGGACCGGATTCCTTCCTGACCACCAAGACCGCCGCGCTCGAACTGTGCCGCGCGCTCGGATTGGGCGGTCAACTCATCGGCACGAACGACGCGGGACGCAAGGTGTTCGTGTGGAGCCGCGGGCATCTGCGTGCGATGCCGGACGGCGTGATGCTCATCATCCCGACGAAACTAATGCCGTTCGTCACATCGCCGCTGATTTCTCCGCTCGGCAAAATGCGGATGGGAATGGACGCGCTCATTCCACCGCGCCGCGATGATGGCGACGAATCGCTGTCGCATTTTGTGCGGCGTCGCCTCGGCGCGGAAGCGCTCGACAAAATTGCCGAACCGATGATCGCCGGCATTTACGTCGCCGACGCGGAGAACCTGAGTCTGCAAAGCACGTTCCCGCGTTTTCTCGATATGGAGAAAAAATACGGCGGTCTGCTGCGCGGCGTGATCGCGCAAAAACGCGCGGCAAACGGCAATGGCAGAAACGGAAACGGCAAGTCCGCTACGTCGATGTTCATGACGCTGCGCGGCGGCTTGCAGGACTTGACCGACGCGATTGTCGCGCGGCTCGAACGCGACGCGTTGCTGCCCAATCGCTCGGTTGTCGCCGTGACGCGCGACGGCGGCGCGTACGATCTCGCGCTGAACGACGGCGCGCACCTGCACGCCGACGAAATCGTTTTTGCATCGCCGGCATACGCCGCTGCCGATCTCGTGCAGGGCATCGACCCCGCGCTCGCCGATTCGCTGCGCGCGATCCGTTACGTCTCGACCGCAACGGTGTCGCTCGGCTTCCGGCGCGCCGAACTCACACATCCGCTGAACGGTTTTGGCTTTGTCGTGCCGCGCAGCGAGAAACGTCAAATCCTCGCGTGTACCTGGTCGTCGACCAAGTTCAACGACCGCGCGCCGGACGGGCACGCGCTCGTGCGCGCGTTCATCGGTGGCGCGCACGCGGAGCATCTCGTCGACCAGGACGATGCCGCGCTCGCGGAGATCGCGCGCGAGGAACTGCGCGCGATGATGGGCATCACCGCGATTCCCGTGCTGACCAAGGTCTATCGCTGGCAAAAAGCGAATCCGCAGTACGAGGTCGGACATCAGGCGCGCATCGCCGAGATCGACCGACGCGTCGCGTCGCATTGCGGCTTGTACCTTGCCGGCGGCGCGTACCACGGCGTCGGCATCCCTGACTGCATTCAGGACGGCGCGCGGGTAGCGAAGGAAATAATGGAAACAAGTAAACAAGTAAACAAGTAAACAGGTTCCTTGTCTTCGTGTCTACGTGTCTACTTGTTTACTTTTCGGAGGAGTAATGTCTGTTGTAATAAAACCCACGGCTCGACCCACTCATCACGTTGCGCGCGATTACGCGACGAACCCGATGATCGTCTACTGGGAGATGACGCAAGCGTGCGGACTGGCGTGCCGCCACTGCCGCGCGGACGCCATGACGCAGGCGCATCCGCTAGAACTGACGCGCGCGGAGAGTCGCGACCTTCTGCGCCAAATCGCCGCGTTCGGCGATCCGCTGCCGCACCTGATTCTCACCGGCGGCGATCCGCTTCAGCGCGTCGATCTGTACGATCTCATCGACGACGCGAACGCGCTCGGTTTGCGCGTTTCGATCACGCCCGCGGCGACGACCCGACTGACGCGTGAGGTGATCGCGGAATTGAAAGCGCACGGCGTTCAGAGTCTCGGCTTGTCGCTCGATGGCTCGGACGCGGCGCGGCACGAAGCGGTGCGCGGCGTTTCCGGCTGTTTCGATCTGACGATGCGCGCGGCGCGGCTGGCGGCAGAATTCGATCTGCCGATCCAGGTCAACACGCTCGTCTCTACTGAAACGGACGACGATCTGCCCGCGATTTACGAATTGCTCAAGACTGTGAAGGTGATGCGTTGGAGTCTGTTCTTCCTCATCGCGGTCGGACGCGGCAAGGTATTGGAAGAAGTATCGCCCGCGCGCGGCGAAGAGCTTATGAACTGGGTGTACGATCTCGCGCCGGTCGCGCCATTTGCGATCAAGACGACCGAAGCGCCGTCGTACCGCCGCATCGCCTTGAACCGGATGCGCGGCGAAGGAATGACGCCCGATCAAATTCAGCGCACGTCAGTCTATCACGGCTTTGGCATCCGCGACGGGCACGGCATCCTGTTCGTGTCGAACACCGGCGATATTTATCCTGCCGGCTTTTTGCCGTTGACTGTCGGCAGCGTGCGCGCGAACCAGGTCGTGCAAGTGTATCGCGAATCGTCCATCTTTAAGAGTTTGCATAACCCGAACGAATTCAAGGGCAAGTGTGGGCGCTGCGAGCACCGCATCATCTGCGGCGGCTCGCGCGCGCGCGCGTTCGCGTACACCGGCGACGCGCTGGAAAGCGATCCGTTTTGCCCGTATGAGCCCAAGTAGAAAAGTAGACAAGAAACCAGGTAGACAAGGAAATTCTGCATACTTGCCTACCTGTATACTTGTTTGCCTGGATAACTATGATGAATGATCGATTCCTCCGCGCGTGCCGCCGAGAACCCGTTGATCGCACGCCGATCTGGCTGATGCGCCAAGCCGGGCGCTATTTGCCGGAATACCGCGCGCTGCGCGACAAGCATGACATGCTGACGATGTGCCGCACGCCTGAACTCGCGGTCGAGGTGACGTTGCAGCCGCTCAAGCGTTTCGATCTTGACGCGGCGATTTTGTTTTCCGACATTATGATTCCGCTGACGCCGATGGGCATCGATTTCGCAATCCGTGAATCGGTGGGACCGATCGTCGCAAATCCGGTGCGCGATCAGCGCGCGGCGGACGCGCTGCGCGTGATCGAACCGGCAAGCGACGTGCCATTCGTGATCGAAGCGGTGCGCGCGTTGCGCCGCGAACTCGACGGCAAGACGCCGCTGATCGGTTTCGCCGGCGCGCCGTTCACGCTCGCCAGTTACATCGTCGAAGGCAAGCCATCGCGCGATCTGCTGCTGACGAAGAAACTGATGCGCTGCGATCCCGCCGCGTGGCATACGCTGATGGACAAGCTCGCGCAGACGATTGCCGCGTACCTCCGCGCGCAAATCGACGCGGGCGCGCAAGCCGTGCAGTTGTTCGATTCATGGATCGGTGCACTCTCACCGCGCGATTACCGTGAGTTCGTCTTGCCACATTCGAAAAAGATTTTCGACGCGCTTGTGCTGAGCGGCGTGCCGCGCATTCACTTTGGAACCGGCACCGCGACGCTGCTCGAACTAATGAAAGAAGCCGGCGGTAATGTGATCGGCATCGACTGGCGCGTGCCGCTGGATCAGGCGTGGCAACGGCTCGGCGATGTCGCGCTGCAGGGCAATCTCGATCCTGCGGTGATGCTCACGTCGCCGGATGTTATCGAGTGCGAGGCGCGCGAAATTCTTTCGCAAGCTAATGGGCGGCGCGGGCACATTTTCAATCTAGGGCACGGCGTACTGCCGAGCACGCCGATAGAGAATGTGGAGAGGTTGGTGGAAGTTGTGCACGGTACGATAGTTGGTTAGTTTGGCTCAGAAATTCGCAAGTCCTTGCATCGCGAGGGCTTTTTTGTTATGATAACGTCGATGAGCTACGTTGCACTTGACACCCTGTGCCGAGTATATTTTGCAAAAGACATCGTAATGCAAGAAGGGCGCGCCTTGCCTATGGGGCCTATCTGTTTACCCGCCTTAAAAATGGGAGATTCGCTTGAAAAACAAAACGACGCGCAACCTAGATCATTTGCATAGAGAACTCAAGAAGATTTTTATCGATACTAATCACCAGATCAAGAGATTTGGAGATATGATTCATCGCGCCGAATTTTCGTTCTTGGTAAACGAGATTGTTTTTCTGACGGACTTTGGTGACAAAGGAAAGAACTCCAAGGCAGAATCTATGCGCGGATTGATATACGAGACATTCAGAGATAGGCAAGACTTTGTTGATAATAATATACGCGAATTGATAACAAATCAGCAAGAGTATCTCCAAGTTCTGTACGCTCAGGGATTGGTTTATCTTTGGACAAGTCTTGAAACACTAGTCAAACATCTTATTGCAGGGCTGATCAAATTCGATGAAGAAATACTTGAGGGAGAGTTGTTGAGGAAAATCGGACCAAAAGCCAAATTGCTTGGATTGGACGACGATGAGAAATCGCGATATCTGGCGGACCTCATCATTAAGAACCGAGATTGTCGTGATAGATTTGGAGCCGATAGATTTGACTGTTTCCTTGGAGTACTCGAATTGAACGGCACCTTTGATGGTGACCATATACAGAGAATGCTGGCCTTACATCGCTTGAGGAACTGCATTGTGCACAATGATTCGATTGCCGACGCCAGACTATGCCAACAAGTCGAAGGGGAGAAATACAAAATAGGAGACAAAATCGTACTTACAGGAGACGAATTTCGAGTCTACGAGCAAACGGTTCTTGCCTACATTGCAGAGATTTACTACCGACTTAACAAGAAGCTAGGCGCGCCAGAGGAATTTCTGAGCATCCTCCGGAAGCTAATCAACTAGGCACAACATGCACAGGACACTTGAGAAAGCTAAAATATTCTCGCTCTGAAGTTATTGACCAACATCCTCATAATTCCTCGGTCAGTTGGATTGTAACCTACCCATAACAATGGAAAATCATTTGGAACAGATCGCAGTCCTCTTAATGGCATACGGCACGCCAAACTCGCTCGACGAGATCGAGCCGTACTACACCGATATTCGCGGCGGGCGCAAGCCGTCGCCTGAGAATTTGAAAGAACTCATCGCGCGATATCAGCAGATTGGTGGCAGGACGCCGCTGCTCGACATCACCCGCGAGCAAGCGCGCGCGCTGCAAGCGCAACTTGGCGACGATTTTCGCGTCTACATCGGGATGAAGCACTGGCATCCGTACATCACGCAAGCGGTGGACGAGATCGCGCGTGACGGCTTGCGGCGCGTCATCGCGCTCGCGCTCGCGCCGCACTATTCGCGCTTTAGCATCGATGGCTACATCCAGCGCGTGCGCGACGCCATCGCAAGATCAGGCGCGCCGCTTGAGGTGACCTACGTCGAGAGCTGGAACGATCATCCCCTATTCCTCAAGTCGATCGCGGAGCGAATGGAAGCCGCGCGCGCCACGTTCAGCGCGCGCGATTGGCAAGACATCGAAGTGATTTTCTCCGCGCACAGTTTGCCAGAACGCATCCTGCAGTCGAACGATCCATATCCACAGGAACTGCGCGAGACGTGCGAAGGCGTCGCCGCACTGCTCGGCTTGCCGCGCTGGCGGTTCGCGTACCAGAGTGCGGGGCGTACCGGCGAAAAGTGGCTCGGTCCCGACATCCTTGATACGCTGGATGAAATCGCGTCGCGTAGGGGCGAGCAGCCGCTCGCCCCTACCAGCCGCGTGCTCATCGCCCCGATTGGTTTTGTCGCGGACCATCTGGAAGTTCTGTACGACATCGACGTGGAATGCGCCGAGCGCGCGCAGTCGCTCGGACTTGAAATGCGCCGCATTGAATCGCCGAACGCCAGCCCGCCGTTTATCGCAGCGCTGGCGGCAATTGTGCGTGAACGATGTTGAGCGGGACAGACATGCGGACGGGAATTTTCTCCCGTCCGCATTGTTTTTATCGCCGATTTTTCCTACCGGCAGCGCCGAATCAACGAGAATTGGACTAGTGGAAAAGTTCACAAATTTTGACCTAAAATGCTATTGAATTATATAGCAAATGATGGTATTTTGGGCGCAATGGATGACTTGTTGACGACCAAACAGCTAATGGAACTGCTGCGCGTTGACCGCACGACGATCTATCGAATGCTCAACGATGGTCGGCTGTCCGCGATCCGGATGGGTGGGCAGTGGCGTTTTCCGCGCCGCGCGATTGAGCAGTGGCTCGGTGATCAAAACCCTGCGCCAGCGCCCGACGCAAAATCGATGGCGGCGATTGCGCCTGCCGCGCCAACGGCGAGCGCCGAAATTCTGCCGATCTATTGTCTTCAGCCCATTCAGGAAGTTTTCGCGCTGACCAGTCTCGTCGGTGCGGTGACCACCGACCTTAACGGCAAGCCGATGATGCCGATAAGCAACTCGTGCGCCTTTTGCAATTTGATTCTCTCTTCCGAGCGGGGGCGCGCGCGCTGCGAAGCGTCGTGGAAGAAACTTGCCGATCAAACCGAGCAGCAGCCGCGCCTCGAAAAGTGTCACGCCGGGCTGACGTACGCGCGCGGACGCGTCGTCGTCGAGAACGCGTTTGTCGCCATGTTCTTCGTGGGGCAATTTGTCGTGAACAGCGCGACGGAGTTCCGTTCGCGCGCGCACCTTGTGCGAACGGCTGGGGACTGCAACGTGGATGAAAAGGCGTTGATCAAGGCAGCCCAGTCCATCCGCATCCTCCAGAAGAACCGCGCGGAAAATCTGCTGGGCTTGCTGCAAATGGTTGCCGATACATTCTCCCGAATCGGTCAGGAGCGCCAAGAGTTGTTGGCGCGGCTCAAGCGAGTCGCCGAAATTGCCGGAGTGCCCGCGTCGTAAGATTATCGATCAGGCGCGTGGATTAAATTGTGGGGAAGATGTGATGAGGCATCTTCCGATGATTTGACGATCACAAGGTGATGAATGCTTTGGGTAACGTTCGTTGTTGCCCAAGGTGTTTTTTTGTGTGGGGAATTTCTGAGAGGAGTAACGGGAGTTATGCGAAAGGAACACATCGGGTTTTTACTGCTGACGGCGGTAGTGCTCGCCGTGATCGCGGTGCTGACCTTGCCCCGCCCGGCAGCCGCGCAGTGCGGGTCGTCCGTGTCCTCGTGCAAGAATTGCCACGAGGTTCAGAAACAAAAGCCGGTCAATACAGTTGGCGCATGGCACACCGCGCACGCCTTCGGCGATTTCTGCGAATTCTGCCACGGCGGAAACGTGAAGGCGAAAGACAAAGCCGCCGCGCATGCCGGCATGGTGGACCCGCTCTCGGATGTCAAAGGCAGCTGCCAGTCGTGCCATCCCAACGATTACATGGATCGCGCGAAACAGTACGCCGCCGCGCTGGGCAAGACGATTAGCGCCACGAGCGCGCCGGCATCGCCAGCATCCGCCTCGGGTGTGTCTGCCACGACGCCAGTCAGCAGCACTGCGCCGTGCGGACCCGCCGCGCCGACCGGCGGACAGACCATCGACCTGAACAAGATTTACGCTGCCGGGTCGAGCAGCACGCCGTCTACCAACGTCGGCAACATCGTTCTGGCTGTATTGCTGGTCGGCGTACTGGCGCTCTTTGCCGGCTTGGTGTGGTACTATGAGCATCCGCTCGAACGCGCCGTGGCGGCATGGCGGCAATTGCTCGCCACGCCGGTAGTCGCGACGACGCCGGAAGGTATCGCGCTGAACATGCCCGAGTGGAGCAATCGTCCGGAATGGAGCGCGTTGCAGCGCGCGCTCGCGTCGAGCGATCCGGCGACGGTACGCGCAGTCGCCGGTATGTTGAACGACCGCGAGAACGGGCCACGCATTTTGAAGGCGTTGAGCCACATGGACTTGCAAGCCCTCGCGGCGCTCAGCGAGAGTGATCAGAAGACGCTGGCGACTCTGCTGGCGTTGGCAAAAGAAATGAAATCCTAAATTCGCGCTGCGTGTTACACATGGCGTGAGGTCAAGAGGTGAAAAAGTGATCGCATTACTGAAACAAAAAGAATGGTCGCCGTATCTTGCTGGCGTGCTGCTCGGCATCGTCTACATCGTCAGCATCGCTGTCGCCGGCGTCATTCCCGGCGCGTCCGGCGCATTCGAAAACTTTGGCGGCTTGATCGCCCAGGCGGTTGCGCCCGCGCTGGCAAACAACACCTACTTCAAGTTCGTGATGCCGCCGGGCATTTCCTGGGAAGTGATCCTGCTCGTCGGCGTCTTTTTCGGCGCGTTCGTCTCGTCGAAAATCTCCGGCGATTTCAAACTCGCCGCCGTGCCCGATGAACAATGGCGCAAGATGTTTGGTCAATCGGTGTGGAAACGCTGGGTCATCGCCTTTGTCGGCGGCGTCATCATCGAGTTTGGCGCAGGCATCGCCGGCGGCTGCACCAGCGGCTTGGCGGTTGGCGGCGGCTTGTTCCTCGCGCCGGCGGCATTCATCTTTATGGCGGGCATGTTCGCCTCCGGCATTCCGACCGCGATCTTGATGTACTGGAGGAAATTCTAATGGGCGACGTCCTGGGTCCCCTGGTCATCGGCTTTTTCTTCGGCTGGGCGCTCCAAAAAGCCGGACTGGGCAAGTATCACAAAATCGTCAACGTCTTTCGTTTTACCGATCTGACGGTCTTGAAGTTTATGATGACCGCGCTGGCGGTCGCGATGGTCGGCGTCTTCGCGCTGAATACCGCCGGGCTGGTCGCGCTGCCCACCGTGCCGGCGACCTACGTTCTCGGCAATCTGGTCGGCGGGTTGATCTTCGGCGTCGGCATGGCCGGCGCCGGTTTCTGACCGGGCACATGCGCCGCTGGAAGCGGCGAAGGGCATCTCGATTACTTGATTCCCGGCTTGCTCGGTTTCTTGACCGGCGCGTTGATCTACGGCGCGACGTACCAATCGGTATTCCCGGCGATCTCGGCGTTCGCGAATGTGGGCAGCACGATTCTGCCAACGGTGTTCGACGTGAACCTGTGGTTGACGGTGTTGCTGTTCGTGGTCATCACGTTAACGCTGTTCTACTTTCTCGAACGCCACGGTGAGCTGCGCAAGGACAAGGCAAATTCGTAATACGCTATCCTCGTTACGCAACACGTCTACGTATTGCGTAAGGTAATGCATTGGAGAGTTGCTGATGGGTGAGCACGAAATCAAAATAGGCGATGTATTTGAATGGGAAATGTCGCGGCGGCAGTTTCTGGGGGCGAGCGCGGCTGTCGCGGGCGCGCTCGCGCTCGGTTCGATCCCGTTGTCGGAATGGGCAACTGGGAGCGGCGCTGCGCCTGCGAGCCAAACCACCTCCACGCCGCCGGTCAAGTTCGACCGCGAAGTGTACAGTCTGTGCGAGCAGTGCGTGTGGCGCTGCGGGCTGCGCGCCAAAGTGTTGAATGGCAAAGTGTACAAGCTCGACGGCAACCCGTACCATCCGCACTCGAACGGAATGCTCTGCCCGCGCGGGCAAGCCGGCGTCGCCACACTGTACGATCCCGACCGCCTGCAATTTCCAATGATCCGCGCGGGCGACCGCGGCAGCGGTCTGTGGAAGCGCATCACGTGGGACGAGGCGCTGACCTACACCGCCGGCAAGATGCAGGCGATCAAGCAGCAGTTCGGCGCGGAAGGCATGGTGTTCAGTTCCACGCACAACCTCGCGCAGCCGCAGTTCGAGAACCTCTTGCGCGCCTACGGTTCGCCGAACTATGGCACGCAGCGGTCGCTCTGCTTCAACGCGATGATTATGGCGAACCTGATGACGTACGGCATCCAGGAACCCGACCGCGATTACAGCGCGACGAAATACATCATCTACGCCGGACGCAATCTGGCGGAAGCGATCTCCAATTCCGAGACGCAGGAACTGGTCGCGGCAATCGCGCGTGGCGTGCACGTCGTTGTGCTTGATCCACGCTTTACCATCACCGCGTCCAAAGCCGCCGAGTGGCTGCCGGTCAAACCCGGCACCGATCTGGCGTTCTTTCTCGCGGTGTTGCACGTCATCATCACCGAGCAGTTGTACGACGCGACGTTCATCAGTAAATATACTATCGGTTTTGACGATCTGGCGAACGGTGTCAAGGATTACACGCCGGAATGGGCAGCCAGCAAGACCGAAATCCCAGCCGCGACGATTCGCCGCATCGCACGCGAATTTGCGATGGCTGCGCCGCACGCGTTCATTCACAACAACTGGCGCACATCGAACTTTATCAACTCGTTCCAGGCGGAGCGCGCGATGGCGATTCTTAACGCGCTCATTGGCAACTGGGCGCAGCCCGGCGGCTTGCAGCCCGTGGTCGACATCACCAACACGCTCGGCTCGCCGCCGCAGCCGTCGTACCCACGCGTCAGCGCGCTCCGCCTCGATGGAGTACCGTCGAAATACCCGCTCGTGCCGCTCGACATCGGCGTGTTCCAGGAAATCCGCGACGCCATCCTCGCGGAGAAACCGTACCCCGCGCACGGTTGGTTCGTCTATCGACAGAATCCGATCGCGTCGCTGCCCGAGCGCCGCAAGACGCTGCAAGCATTCAGCAAGCTCGATTTTATCGTCACGATCGATACGACGATGAACGATACAGCGTGGTTCAGCGATGTGGTGCTGCCGGAAGCCAGCTATCTTGAACGGTACGACCCGCTGTCGGTGGTTGGCGATGCGGTCTTTCTCCGCCAGCCCGCGGTCGATCCGCTGGGCGAGAGCAAATCGGCGTTGTGGATTTTCAAGGAGCTGGGCACGCGGCTGGGTTTGGCAGATTATTTTGCGTACAAGGACGACGAGGATTACCTGCAGCAACAACTTCAACCGTTCGGCGTTACGCTGGATGAAGTCAAGTCGAAGGGATTCTATCGTCCGCCCGCCACAGGGAACACGAACGGCGACCTCAAGTTCGATACGCCGAGCGGCAAAATCGAATTGTCGTCGTCGTCGCTCGCCAAGTCGAACTTTCCTGCCGTGCCTACGTGGCAAGAGCCGCCCGCGCCGCCCGCCGATCAGTTCTATCTTTTGACCGGCAAGGTCGCGCAGCACACGCAGTTTGCGACGCAGAACAACAAACTACTGCACGAGTTGTTTCCGACGAATGCGGTGTGGATTCACACGCAAGCCGCCGCCGCGCGCGGCATCCGCAACGGCGACGCGGTCTGGGTGGAGAGTCCTATCGGCAAAGTAAAACTCCCCGCGTCGGTGACCGAAGGCATTCGCCCCGATTGTGTGTATATGACGCCGGGCTTTGGACACTTGTCGAAAGGGACGCGCACATCGTACGACCAAGGCGTCAGCGATTCCGAGCTGCATCTCACCTTCGCCGATCCGGCGAGCGGTGGGCAGGCGTTGTCGCAGACGTTCGTGAAAGTTTACAAGGCATAGAGGCATATTTTATGGCGCCAGAAAATACAAGACGCTGGGGCATGGCTATCGAAACCAAGCGTTGCATTGACTGCAAGGCGTGTATGGTCGCGTGCGAAATCGAAAACCAAGTGCCGCTCGGCAAGCATCGCAATTGGGTAGGGCACGTGGGACCCACCGGCACCTTTCCCACGCTCGGTTTGCGCTTTGAGCCGGGCAACTGTATGCACTGCGAGAATCCGCCGTGTCTGCGCGTCTGTCCCACCGGCGCGACGTATCAGCGCGAGGACGGCTTGGTACTCATCGACTATGACAAGTGCATCGGCTGCCGCTATTGCATGCAGGCGTGTCCGTACGACGCGCGCTATTTCGACGAGACGCGCGGTGTCGTGGACAAGTGCACGATGTGCGCGCATCGGTTGGACGTGGGGCAGCCGCCCGCGTGCGTCGAGACGTGCGTTGGCGGCGCGCGGCATTATGGCGATCTGAACGATCCCAACAGCGAGGTGTCGAAACTGCTAGCCACCAACGAGCACACGGTCATCTACGAAGAAGCCGGCACAGAGCCGAAGATTTTCTACATCTCATAGCACGTCGTCTGGAGCGAATATGGAAAATCCTGAATGGGGCATACTGGTCGTCAACTATCTCTTCCTCGCCGGCGTGAGCGCAGGCGCGTTTGCGATTTCAAGTTTCGCGACGTACATCGGCGGACCGCACTTTCGCCGCGTCGCGCGCATCGGCGCGCTGATCGCGCCGTGGCCCGTGATGGTCGGCGTCGGCTTGCTGGTGCTCGACCTGGGACGTCCGCTGGCGTTCTGGCATTTGTTTATGGTCGTGCAGTACGCCTCGCCAATGTCAATCGGCTCGTGGCTGCTGACGGGATTCGTCGTGCTGAGTCTGGTCTATGCCGCGCTGTGGCTACCCGCGCCGCTGAATAACCTGCTGCGCGTGCCGACGCACCCGCGCGCCCTGCCGCATTTCACGCGCTGGACGCCACTGACGCCGCAGACGATTCGTCGCGCGCGCGCGATCCTTGCCGCGCTGGGATTCCCGCTGTCGCTGGGCATTGGCGTCTACACCGGCATCCTGCTCGGCGCGGTCCCGTCGCGGCCGTTCTGGAACACGCCGATGCTCGCGCAGTTGTTCCTCTTCTCGGCGATGTCGTCCGGCACAGCAACGGTGCTGCTCATCACCGCGCTGCTGGGCACGCGGCACGAAACCGGCTTTGAAGAAGAGCGCCGCCTGCTCGTCTCGACGGATCTGGTGCTCATCATCTTGGAAGTCTTTATGCTGATTCCGTTCCTGCTCCATCACGCGCTCTCGACGTGGAGTTCGGCGTCGTCGATCGAGTTGATCCTGGGCGGTGAGTTCACGCTGTGGTTTTGGATCGGCGTGATTTTGCTCGGCATCCTGCTGCCGCTGGCGATTGAAGGGTACGAATTGTTCCCGGTGGTCCTGAGGGAGGGCGCGACGCGCTACAGTCTCGCGCTGAGCGCGGCATCGGGTGTGCTCGTGCTGGTGGGCGGATTCGTCCTGCGCTTTGTCTTCGTCTATGCGGGGCAGGTATCGCACTTTTTACCGGTGGTGGCGCGATGACACGCATCGTTTTTCTATTGTTCCTCTCGACTCTCGCGCTCGCCGCGTGCGACCGCCGCGTGCCCGCGCCCGAGTATCCTACCGCGCAGGCGGTTTCGTCGTCCGGCGTTCTCGTTGGCGATGTGACGCAGGGCGCGAACCTGTGGCGTGACAAGCAGTGCGCCGCGTGCCATGGACCGACGGCGCTCGGCGGGATGGGTGGCGCGCTGGCGGATACCGCGCTGTCGTTCGATCAATTCCTGGGTAAAACGCGAAACGCGGTGCTGCCGATGCCGGCGTTTCGCGTGTCTGACTTGAACGATACGGACGCGTATTCCATTTATCTCTGGCTGCACACGCTCTCGTCTGCGCCGGCGAAAGCGACCGCAGTGAGTACGCCCGCGCCGCTGCCGACCGGGCAGGTACTGGGGATTCAGTTGTGGACCCAGTCCGGCTGCAATCAATGCCATGGCGCGTTCGCGCAGGGCAGCGCCAAGGGACCGATGCTCGCCGGCGAATCGTATCCGTTCGAGCGCGAGCGCGCCGTGATGCGCCAGTCCGCCGATCAAATCCCGGCGCACAGCGCGCAGAATATTCCCGATGCTATTTTGCAGCGTCTGCTCGACTGGGTGCGCCGCGGCGCGGACCCGTCGAGCGGGTGTTGAGCCGCGTCCATATCGTTCATCGCAGAGAAGGAGGCACCCATGTTCGCGCAGTTGCTTCTGAGTCTTGGGACGGTTCTCGGAATGTTCGTCGTGCGCGTGGTCGCGCCAATGGCGCTGATGTTCGTCGTGTGCCTCTGGGTCAAGCAAAAATGTAATTGCGCGACCTGCTAATATCGTCCGTCCCGCCTGAAGGGAGGTCCGGCAAAAAGTACGTGCCGGACGAGTAGTGAATGAAATTCTGGCGTAAAGAAAAAAGTCTGATCTACGCGCTGCACCCGGCAAAAATTCCCGCGAGCGGCGCGCGGCTTTCCTATACGTTCGGTCTCGGCGGCATCGCCGTTTTTGCCACGCTGGTCACCCTGCTCACCGGTCTCGCCCTCACCTTCTACTACGTTCCCACGCCTGACGCCGCGCACGCCTCCGTCGTTTTTATCAACGACGTGGTCACGTTCGGCGCGGTGATTCGCGCGCTGCACTATTGGGGCGCGCAGTTGATGGTCATTGCCGTGACGCTGCACCTGGCGCGCATCGTCTTCACCGGCGGCTATCGCCCTCCACGCGAATTGAACTGGCTCATCGGCTTGGGGTTGCTCGTCGTCACGCTCATTTGGAATTTCACCGGCTTTGTCCTGCGCTGGGACGACGGCGCATACTGGGCGCTGCTCGTCGGCACGAACCTATTCCGCGAAATTCCCGTGTGGGGCGAGACGCTCTACCGCGCGCTGGTTGGCGACACGCAAATCGGCGCGGCGGCGCTCCTGCGATTCTACGGCTGGCACATTTTCGGCTTGACTCTGATCGGCGTCTTCGGCATCATTTATCATTTGTGGCGATTGCGTAAAGACGGCGGCATTTCGCGCCCGGTGCTCAAGGAGAGCGAGACGCGCGTGTTCATCTCGCGCGATGAACTCTTCTCCCGCGAATTCATCGCCGCCGCGCTCGTCGCCGCCGCGCTCGTTCTCCTTTCGGTCATCGCGCCCATCCCGATTGGACCTGCCGCCAATCCGGATGCCGGCGTCGCGGCAGTCCGCGCGCCGTGGATCTTTCTGTGGGTGCAGGATTTGCTGCGCGTCATTCCGCCGCTCTGGGCTGGCATCGTCGCGCCGCTCGTCGTCCTCGTGGCGCTTGCGCTGATTCCGTTTATCGACCGGCGCGGCGGCAATGGACGCGCGGTCTGGTTCGCGCGCGAGCGCTGGAAGCCGCAGGTACTGCTCGCCGTGATAGCCGTCGTGCTCATCGCGTTGAGCGTGCGCGAGGCGCTGCGATGACGAAAGCGAAATGGATTTTCGTCGCAGGACTCGCGCTGTTGCTTGCGGTGTTCGCGATGCTCTGGCAGGCGGATCATCCAACGTGGCAAACGTGGCAGGCGCGTTACAACGCCGAGCCGGACGTGACGCCAATTCCTATCGGCATCCGCGTGTTGACGCCGACCAAGACCGGCAAGCCCGAACTGTGCGTCACGTGTCACGTCGGCATCGAAGACATCAGCGCGTCGCATCCCGCGCAAACGTTTGGGTGCGTCGTTTGTCACGGCGGCGATCCGCTCACGCTGGACGCCGACCGCGCGCACGCGGCGATGCGCGGCGGGCGCAATCCGTCCGACCTCAGCGTCGCGGCGCAGTCGTGCGGGCAGCCGGGTTGTCACGGCGGTTACGCGGACGAGGAACAGAACCACGTCGACCGCGTGTTGAAAAGCGTGCAGGCGACGTACGCCGGCGGCATCGCCGCGGTGTTGTACGCGTTCGGCGCGCAATCGTCGCCGACCGCGCAGTTCGGCATCCACGCGGTCAGCGACACGAGCGTATCGCTGCCGCCCAAGGCGCTCGCCGCGCTGCTGCAATTTGCGCCGATCACCAACACCATCGGCGCTACGTTTCAGCAGAATTGTTTGGTCGGCGGCTGTCACCTGTGGGCTGCGCCCAAGCAGCCGACGACGTACTCTTATCGCAGCACGGGCTGCGCGGCGTGCCACTATCTCTACAACAACGATGGTTTGTATCAAGGCAAAGACCCGACGATTCCGCGCGACCAGCCCGGGCACGGCGCGTTCCATCAGTTGACCACGGCGATTCCGTACACGCAGTGCGATCACTGCCACAATCGCGGCAACTATTCGCTCAAGCAAATGACGTTCTTGCCACGCGACGATCTGCCGCCGGTCGCCGCGCCGATTCCCACGACGATGCCGCCCGAAGGTCGGCAACTGAAAGAGTATTACCAGCCGCTGGCGCAATTCACCAAATGCGAAGTGGAGTTGAACTGTGTCGATTGCCACACCGCGCAGGAAGCGATGGGCACCGGACATATTTACGGGTCGAAAAAAGACGCGCAGTACATCCAATGCCAAACGTGTCACGGCACGCTGACCACGACGCCGCAGGTCGCGACGATCCAAGACCCGAACGAACTGGCGATGCGGCAGGCGCGCATCAATGGTCACGCGGATTTCTTGAAGGTGGGCGATCAGGTGATCGAGACGGCGCGCGGCGAATTGATGTGGGCGATCAAGCAAATCGCGCCGAATCAATTTATACAGATCGATAAGGTGACGGGCAAGATTTACAACGTGCCGCTGGTGAAAGGGAGCAAATGCACACAGAATGGCGTGGATCAATCATCGGACTATTGCCATCAGTGCCATGCGGTCGCGCATTAGCCGAATGCAGGACGCGGATGAACGCGGACAGGCGCGGAAGAATCAATTATCCACGTTTGTCCGCGGCGATCCGCGTCCGATCAAAGTGTAGGATGGGTCGTTATGCGTTTAACGCGGCGTGATTTCCTGACGAATATCGGCATCGGCGCGGTCGTGCTGGCGCTCGGCTCCATCGGCGCGGCGTTCGCGCGGTTTATGCAGCCGAACGTGACGACGCCCGCGCCCGGTCCCGTCGAGATCGGCGCGGCGGGCGACTACGCCGCCAACTCGCTGACGTTCATCGAAAACGCGCGGGCGTACCTGGGACGCGACGCGCGCGGGTTCTACGCGATCATCGCGATCTGCACGCACCTCGGCTGCACGCCGGGTCTGGAGTCGAACGATTTTGTCTGTCCGTGTCACGGCAGCCGGTTCGCGCGGGACGGCCAAGTCATCAACGGTCCGGCGACACGCCCGCTGGATTACGCGTTCGTCGGCGTCGCATCCAGCGGAAAATTATTCATCGATCGGAGCCACACCGTGGAGCCAAGTTATCGGCTGAGTATGTGATGGCGGCTCGAATAAAGAACGGACGGAGGTGAACACAATCCTCCGTCCGTTGTATTGTAAGCTGTCGTGAGTCAGGAAGGTTGTCGCCGCGCGTCCTCCGCTTGGGCGAGGATCGCGGCGATTTCTTCCGCCGCGCCAGGCGGCAGCGCGGGCGGCTGATGCGCGCTCAGAATCTGGCGTAATTTTTCCCGCGTCCGCTGCCCCATATCCTTGCGCCCGGCTTGTTCCCACATCGATAGCGGCTTGCGGTCCATCAGCGTCGGCACCCACGTTTCTTTGCGGCTCAACGCGGCGGAGCGCTCCTCGGTCAAAAAGTAACCGCCGGGTCCAACGCGTTCGATCAGATCGAGCATAATCGTCTCGCGGTTGACTTCCACGCCGCGCATAATCCGCTTGACCATGCCGATGATCTCGTCGTTCATCACCAGCATTTCCAGCGAGCCGATGTTCGCGCAATCCAAAAAACCAATGTCGTGCACTAACGCCGCGCCGCTCAACGCCGACATGAGAATCTGGATCGCCGATTCGATGGCGGCTTGCGAATCGACCACTTTGCTTTCCGACGCGCCGGCGGTGCCCATCAACGGCAAACCGAGATAGCGCGACAGATCGACCGCCGCGGCGGTGTACAGACTCATCTCCGGCGAGCCGTACGCCGGGCGCGCGGTGCGCAAGTCCATCGTCGAGAGCGCGACGCCGGCTGCCATCGGCGCGCCGCGGCGTTTCAGCTGAACGATGGCGAGTCCGCTCAGTACGGCTGCCAGATGAATCACCAGTCCGCTCGCGCCGGTGAACGGCGATTCCATCCCCACTGTCGGTCCGCCCAAATACACGACCGGGATGTCGTGCTCCGCCGCCCACAATAAATTGGCGAGGTCTTCGTCCGTGTGCTTGAGCGGCGATGGGTAGGTGGAGAACAGCGCGAAGATCGGTCGCTCGCGAAACGCCGCTTCGCCGCCCGCGACAGCAACCGCCATCCGATACATCGCCGCGACGTTCGCCGGCTCGTGCGCCCACGCGATGATCGGCTTGGCGGTATTCGCGATCAGCTCCGCGAATTCGTACACCGACGCGAGTTCCGCCGTCACATCGCCGATGAGCGCCAAGCCCATCGCGTAATCGATATGCTCTAGCGCGTCGACCACGCGCGCGGTGAGCGCGGCATCGCCGCGGCGCGACGGACGCGGCTCGCCGGTTTCTGGATCGACAAATAAAGTATTTGTGAGTCCCGGCCCAAAGTGAACCCGGTCAGGCGCGATCTGCATCGCGCGCGCGGCGTCGCGTCCCCACACCGTGAACGCGCGCGGCGCGGCGGTCAGCGCATCCTGGATGATGTGCGGCGGAATGCGCGCCACGGTCCCTTCGACGCGCGCGCCCGCAGATGCCAGGAGTGCGCGCGCCTCGGCGTTGTTGACCTGAACGCCAATTCGATTCAGACAGTCCAGCGTTGCCAGATAAATCTCCCGGCATTGTGCATCGGACAGCACGCGAAACTGCGGCGTTTGACGATCCGAATAATTCGCGACGATCACGGTTTCAACTCCTGCGGAGGTTGACGACCGCGTCCTGAATGCGTTCCAGTGCGGTCTGGATATTCTCCATCGAATTGGCGAAGCACAGCCGCAAATAGCCCTCGCCTTGCGCGCCGAACGCGGTGCCGGGTAGCACGGCGACGCCGGCGTGTTCGAGCAAATAATCTGCCCACCACGCCGAGGGTTTGCCGTGGGCGGAGACGTTGGGATACGCGTAGAACGCGCCTTGCGGCATGCGGCAGCGAAAACCCGGGATCATATTCAATCCCGTCACCAGAACATCGCGCCGGCGTTTGTATTCATCGACGACGGCTTGCACCGCGTCTTGCGGTCCTTCAATCGCTTCGATGCCGGCGACCTGCGTGAAACTCGCGGTGCAGCCGACGGAATGCGTCAGCAGCAATTCGACGCGTTCGGCGAGCGCGTCCGGCATAATGCCGTACCCCAAGCGCCAGCCGGTCATCGCGTACGTTTTGGAAAAGCCGTCGCAGATGATCGTGCGCTCCAGCATTCCCGGCAGCGCGGCGATGCTCGGAACGTTCAAGCCATCGTACACCAAGCGCGCGTAGATTTCGTCCGATAAAACCCAGATGTTCCGCCGCCGCGCGGTGTCCGCGATGTGCTCTAATGTCTTGAGCGGCATCACGCCGCCGGTCGGATTACTCGGCGAGTTGAGGATGATGAGGCGCGTGCGGTCGCCGACCAATCGATCGAACGCGGTGAGGTCGAACGAGAAATCCTCTTCCTCGCACAGCGGCACCGGTACCGCCACGCCGCCGGCGACGCCGATCATCGCGGCGTAGGTGGGGAAGCCGGGATCGGGATAGATCACCTCGTCGCCGGGGCGAACGAGCGCGAGCGTGGGGAAAAAGAGCGCGGGCTTGGCGCCGGGTCCAACGACGACTTGGGACGGCTTGACCGAAATGCCGCGCCGCTGTCCCGCGTCACGCGCGATCACTTCACGCAATTTCGCCGTCCCGGCGGATGGCGTATAGCGCGTGTATCCTTGCTTGATGGCGCGAACGCCGGCTTGCGATATGTTCTCGAACGTCGGCACGTCCGGCTGTCCGATTTCCAGATGAATGATGCTTCGCCCGGCGGCTTCGAGTTGCTGTGCGCGCGCCATCATGTGGTACGCGCCTTCGGGCGAGAGGTGGTTGACGCGTTCTGCAAATTCCATGTGAAAAATCCTTGTGATTGCTCAGTCTCCCGCAGGTTGCAACCTGCGGGAGACTGAGTTTATCTACGGATTAGACGTGTCCGTAATAATCGCGGTGGACGACGACGGAGTAGGCGTAATCGAGCAGCGTGCCCCAGCTAAAGATAGGAATGTCGATCTCGTGCTGGAGCGCGCGCGCGAACGGCGGAAAGCCGGTGCATTCCAGAACCATCGCGCCCATCGTCGGGTGCTGATGAAAGAAATCTGCCGCGACCGTCAGAAATTCTTTTCCCGCTTTGGCGTAATCCGCCGCCGGCGGATCGGTGCGCCGTCCGTTCGTCCAGAGATGATCGAACTCTTCGCACGCGCCGGCGGACATGGCATCGCCGATGACATAGTTCGTGCCGAGCCGAATGCCGACCGCTTCCAGGTGGCGATCGGAGAGATAGTGCGCGTTCGCCATCAGAATTCCGACGACGCGCTCGGGTCCAATGAGTTGTTGCGCGAGCGGAACTTGGAGCAGACTCGACATGAACACTGGCACGCTCACACTGGCAGCCACCTCGCGCTGAAAGTACGCAAAGTAGCCGCATTCGGCGGCAATCGCGCGGCAGCCCATCTGCTCCAGGCGGCGCGCCGCGCGAATCACCGGTTCGAGACAGGTCGATTTGTCTTCGGCGACGACGAGCGCGTGAATGTCCACGTCGCGCGCGATCTCGTACTGGATCGGGAACGGATACGCGCTAGCATTTCGCACATCGCCAGGAAAACCGGGGTAGACATCGTCCAGCAGGATGATGCCCAGCCCCATGCCGTATGCGCGATGGTCTTTTCTGGCGCGGATTCTTCGGATTCCTTGATCGCGTCCTGGATACATTGCTCAATCCCAACCGCAAAGAACGCAAAGGTTCAATCGATTTTTCTTCGCGTTCTTTGCGATCCTTGCGGTTAACTGGCTTTCCGCAACATTTTCAGCAACTCGGCGTACTCTTCGTCCTTGATGCCGAACCAGTTTTCCGGCTGCGGGAATTTCTTCGCCGTCACTTCGTCCACGTACTGCTTCAACCCATCGCCGATTGTCTTGCCTGCGTCGCCGAACACCTTTGCCATCTTCGGCTTGAACTTGGGATACAGCCCAAACATATCGTGGAAGATGAGCAGTTGTCCGTGCGCGTGCGGACCGGAACCCAGACTGATGATCGGCACGCCGGCGCGCTGCGTGATGATCTCGCACACGCGGTCGGGTACCATCTCCAGCAGGATACTGTAGCAGCCCGCCTCTTCAATCGCCTTGGCGTCGTCGATGATCTTCTTCGCCTGCACCGCGCCCTTGCCCTGCACCTTGTAGCCGCCGAGCGCAGAGACGCTCTGCGGCGTCAAGCCGAGATGTCCCATGCACGGAATGCCGGACTTGACGATGCCGGCGATGCGGTCTGCCATCTCCGCGCCGCCCTCGAGTTTCACCGCGTCGCACGCGGCTTCCGCCATAAAGCGTCCCGCGCAGCGAATCGCGGTTTCGACCGACGGCTGGTACGTCATGTACGGCATATCGCCGATGAGCCACGCGTTCGGCGTGCCGCGGCGCACGGCTTGCACGTGCGGCATCATCACGTCTTGAGTCACCGGCAGCGTCGAGTCGTAACCGAGGATCGTCATCCCGAGCGAATCGCCGACGAGCACCATGTCGATACCGGCTTTCTCGACCAAATCCGCCATCGGATAATCGTAGCAGGTAATCATGGTGATCGGTTCGCTCCTGCGCATTTTTTCGTACAGCGCGCCCAGTGTTACTTTTTGTCGTCCAGGCATGGTTCAACCTCCTCTTTTTTCGTCGAGCAAATTGACAATTTACTCTACAATCTTGCCAGCGCTTGATCGAGATCGGCGATGATGTCTTCCGGGCTTTCAAGCCCTACCGAAAGCCGAATCAATCCGTCGTCGATGCCGGCAGCGTCGCGCTCCGCTTGCGTCATATGTTCGTGCGTGATCGTGCGCGGGTGCATGCAGATTGTCCGGCTCGTGCCGAACGTGACCGCGTGGATCACAAGTTTGAAACTGTCGATGACCTTTGCCGCGCTGGGAATGCCGCCGGGCACGACGAACGACAACAGACCGCCGTGCGCTTTCATTTGCCGCTTTGCCAGCGCGTGCTGCGGATGGCACGCCAAGCCAGAGTAATTGACGAGTTTCACTTTCGGATGCGCGGTCAGAAACTCGGCGACCTTTTGCGCGTTCGCGCTGTGCCGTTCCATCCGCAGCGAAAGCGTTTCGAGATATTGCAGCGTCAGCCAGGAATCGAACGGCTGCATGATCGCGCCGACAAATTCGGTCGTGTTCCAGCGAATGTCTTCCGTCAACGCTTCCGGTCCCACGATCGCGCCGCCCAGCACCGTCGCGTTGCCGGCGAGGAATTTGGTGATTGACAGCAGAACGATGTCTGCGCCCAGCGCGAGCGGTTGTTGCAGCGCGGCGGTGGCGGTGGTGTTGTCGACGAGCAGCGGGACGTTGTGCGAGTGCGCCACGTCGGCGACCGCGCGAATGTCAGTGACGAAGAGGCACGGGTTGCTGGGCGTCTCGACCCAGACGAGGCGCGTCTTTTTGTCGATCTCCTTGTCCCAAGATCTGGGGTCTGCCGGGTCTTGGACGAATCGAAACTGGACACCGCAGCGCTCCGGGAAAATCGACGCGGCTTGCTTGTAGCCCTCGCCGAAAATGTTGAGCGTGGTCACGACATTATCGCCGGGGCGGGCGATCGTAAAGATAAGATTGAATAATGCCTGTGAGCCCGACCCGGCGGTGACGGCGGCTTCGCCGCCTTCCAGCGCGGCGAGCCGCTCTTCGAGAACAGCGGCGGTGGGTGTTTTGGTTCGACCATAGACCGGGTACGGAATTTTGTCGAAGCGCTCGTACGGAAACGTCATCGACGGCGTGATAGGCAGCGTAAAGGTCGTGAACTTTTCGATGTGCTCCAGCGGACGAAAGCCGGCGTGGAGCGCGTTGGTGTCAAACCCGTGCGCATCGGAGGCGTGGGGCGTTCGCTTGAAATTTGGATCGTACTTCCAGGGGGCGGGCATGAAAAAAGGATTTTCATTCTGCATCAGAGTTGATCTCCATTGTTTTGCGCAAAGAACACGAAGGAGCACTGATCGAGTTGTTCCTTCGTGTCTGCCGCGAACGGTCTAGGGTTTGATTTGAGCCAGTTCGTTCGGCGTCAGGTGGCAGTAGATGGCGTGCCCTTGTCCCAGGTCGCGTCGCGGCGGCTCTTCCTTTTCGCAGATGTCGCCGATCTTGAACGGACAGCGCGTGTGAAAGCGGCAGCCGCTGGGCGGGTTCACCGCGCTCGGCACCGAGCCGGTCAAGCGGAGAATGCGTTTCTGTTCGATGGTCGGGTCCGGGCGCGGTACGGCGGCGAGCAACGCCGCGGTGTACGGATGATTCGGCGGCGCGTAGATCGCCTCGCACGGACCGATCTCGACGATGCGACCCAGATACATCACCGCCACGTCGTCGGAGAAAAACCGCACCGTGCTCAAATCGTGCGAGATGAGGATCATCGTCGTGTTTTGTTGCTGCTGAATCTCCAGCAGGAGCGTCAGCACGGCGGCTTGCACTGAAACGTCGAGCGCGGAGACCGGCTCGTCGCACACGACCATACTGGGATGGGTGGCGATCGCGCGCGCGATGCCGACGCGCTGCTTTTCGCCGCCGCTCATCTGCCGCGGCAGGCGATGATAGTACTCTTCGTTCAATTTGACAGAGTTGAGCAGCCGCACGACTTCGCCGTAGACTTCATCCGGGGGAACTGTTTTGAACCGCTTGAGCGACGCGGCGATCTGATCGCCGACGCAGTAGGACGGATTCAGTACGCCGTTCGGGTCTTGAAAGACCATCTGGAGTTCGCGGATCGATTGGATGCCGCGCTTGTTCAGCGGCTTGGACACATCGACGCCCAGGAAATCGATCTTGCCTTCGCGCAGCGGTTCTAGCCCGACGATCGCGCGCGCCAGACTGCTCTTGCCGCAGCCCGATTCGCCGACGATGCCGAGCGTGCGCCCGCGCTTGACCGATATGCTCACGTCGTCTACGGCACGCACGTACTGGCGTTTCTCCAAACCAACCAGTCCCGCGACGGTCTGGAACGCCACCGGATAGTACGCCTTGATGTGCTGCGCGTCCAACACCATTTCTTCGCGCTTGGGTTCTGGCAACGCGGACTCGGACTTGAGGATGGGCGGCGGCGCCATGTACCATTCCGCGGCGCGAACGCAGCGCACATAATGATTTTGCTCAAGCGACCACAGTTGCGGTCGCTCGTTGGCGCATTCGGCGTGTTGATATTCGCAGCGCGGCGAAAAGACGCAGCCGCGCGGAATCTGGTCGAGTCTAGGAACCTGACCGCGAATCGGGATGAGCGTGCGCGTTCCCTTCGGCGCATCCACGTCGGGCAGGCAGCGCATCAAGCCGATGGTGTACGGATGCACCGGGTGCTTGAAGATCGTCGCCGTCGGCGCGTACTCAATCACTTCGCCGGCGTACATCACCGCGACCCGGTCCGAGATGCGCGCGACGACGCCCAGATTGTGGCTGATGTACAGCGTCGCCGTGTGGTACTTTTCTTTCAGTTCGGCGATCAAGTCCAGCACCGCCGCTTCGACGGTCACGTCCAGCGCGGTGGTCGGCTCGTCCATAATCAGCAGCGCTGGATTGTTCAGCATCGCCATGGCGATGAGCACGCGTTGCTGCTGACCGCCGGAGAGTTGATGCGGATAGCGACGCATCACGCCTTCCACGTCCGGCATATAGACGCGCTTGAGCGATTCCAGACACTCGGCGCGCGCTTCGGATTTCGAAATGCCGCGATGCGCGATCAGCGACTCGGCGAGTTGGTCTTCGACGCGCATCGTCGGGTTGAGCGCGGACATTGGCTCCTGATAGACCATCGAAATATCCGCGCCGCGCAATTTCCGCAGCTCGCTTTCGGGGCGATCGCGCAGCTCCTGCCCCTTGAACGAAATGTTGCCGCCGACGACGTGACCATTCGGTCCCAGGAAATTGACGATCGAGTAAGCCACGGTACTCTTGCCGCAGCCGGACTCGCCGACCAGCCCGAGGTTTTCGCCCTGGTAAATCTCAAACGAAACGTCGCGCACGGCGTTGACATCGCGCTTGCGCGTTTTATACGTCACGGCGAGATTCTTGACGGCGAGGACAGGGGTCTCAGGCATACGAACGTTCCTTTACTGGTAGCGCATGCTTTCTTCGCGCACGCCGTCGGCAAACAGATTCAATCCGACGACCAACGAGACGATGGCGAGGGTCGCCGACAGGACGGGCCAGATATTCATCGTCATGTGCGTGTGACCTTCTTGAACCATACTACCCCAGTCCGGCGTCGGCGGCGGCAAACCCAGCCCCAGAAAACCCAGCGTGCCGATGTAGAACGCCGCGTACCCCATTCGCAGCAAAAAGTCGACCAGGAGTGGACCGCGGCAGTTGGGCAAAATCTCGCGCAGCATAATTTGCAGGTCGCTGTCGCCGCGCAGTTTCGCCGCGGCGACGTACTCGCGCGTGCGAATATCCATCGTCAGCGCGCGCACCAGGCGCGCGATGCCCGGCGCGCCGCCGACCGCCATCGCGATCACGACGTTGAGCGCGGACGCGCCGACCGCCGAGATGATGATCATATACAGCAGGATCGTCGGGAATGCCATCAGCGCGTCGAGAACGCGCATCACCGCCTCGTCCAGCCAGCCGCCGTAATAGCCGGCGATCAGCCCCAGCGCCGCGCCCAGGACGAACGCCGCCAAGACCGAGATCGGTCCCAGCGTGAGGATCGTGCGCGCGCCGAACGCGACGCGCGACCATACATCGCGCCCCAGATCGTCGGTGCCGAGGACGTGCTGCGCGGTCGGCGCTTGATCGAGATGCTTGTAATCTTGCGCCAGCGGATCGTAGCGTGTGACCAGCGGCGCAAACAGGGCAATCGCCACCCACAGCAGAACGATCACGAGTCCGACGATTGCCGTCCGCGACGCCAAGACCGTCGATAGGGTTTCCCTGATTTGCTGCCACTGCCGCTGCCGCGCGGTGACACGAATCGCCATGCTCTCTGCCATCGCGCCTCCTAGGTGTACCGAATCCGCGGGTTGAGGTACGAGTAGATGATGTCGGCAATGAGCTGCGTTCCCACGGCAAACACAATCAAGACCATCGCGCCGGCTTCAATGGCGTAGACATCTTTGTAGAGCGCGGCGTTGAGAATAAACGTTCCCAAACCGGGATAGCCGAACACCGATTCGACGACCACCAAGCCGCCGATCAACCAGTTGACGTGCAGCATAATCACCGTGACCGGCGCCATCAGCGAATTTCGCAAGACGTGCCGCAGCACGACCTGGCGATACGGAATGCCTTTGAGAATCGCGGTGCGGACGTAACCGCTGTTGACCACCTCGACCACGCTGACGCGCGTGATGCGCAAGATGTAGCCGATTTCGACAAGACTGGCGGTGAGCACCGGCAGGACGAGCATCTGCGGCTGTGTGAGCGGGGAGGCGGATGTGGTAAATACCGCCGCGCCCGGCAGCCACTTGAGCCACAGACTAAAGACCATGATCAAGATGATGCCGGTCGCAAAGTCCGGCGAAGCCGTCGTCATCAGACCACCCAGCGAAATGATGCGGTCGAGGCGTTTGCCCTCGTTCAGCCCGGCGATCAGTCCGAGGATCACGCCGAGCGGCATCGCAAAGAGAAACGCCAGAGTCGCGAGGACCGCCGAGTTTTCGATGCGACCGGCAATCACGTCGCTCACCGGCGCGCGGTATTGCAGCGAGATGCCGGCGTCGCCGCGGATCAAGCCCTGGACCAGCGGCACATAGTCCACTGGCGAATCGTTCGACTTGATCCAGCCCGCCTCGGTCAATCGATATTCGACGCCGCCTTTGCCTTGGATCCACTCGGCGGCGCGATTGGCGGTATCGACGCCCCAGAAATAGTTGTCGCCCTGCGCGTCCTTGCGCCACGCCTGATCGTCCAACACTTTCTTGACGCTGCCGTCGGGCTGGCGAATCAGTTCGTACAGGTGCTCGCCCTCAACCGTCCACTGCGCCAGGTTGCCCGCCGCATCGACTGCCCACCACTGCTGGTATTTTTTCACGATGCCTTGGGAGATGGTGACCTGTTTGAGCGGAAGACCGATCAAGCGTTCGGCTTGCCAGTCCGAGCCAAGCAGCCAGGAGATGTAGCGGATCACGACCGGGCGCTCCAGCCCCAGCTGCTTCGACATCGACACTTCTTGCTCGGGAGTAGCGTACGCGCCCAAGATGTTCCGCGCGACATTGCCGGGGACGATCTCGACCACGCCGAATACGACGATGGAGACGAACAGCATCGTGACGAGCATGGTCAGCAGGCGACGAACGATGTAACGAGCCATCGGATTTCCTCAGCGGTTCAAAGGCGCGAAGTGTAATACGGTGATTCGTATTGCGTATTACGTAACGCGTATCGTGCCCGATACTAACCTTGGCTATCGATCCATGCTTGCTCGCGCTCGACGATCTTTTTGATATCGCGCTGCACGTCGGCGGGCAACGGCTCGGGCGTATGCTTGGCGAGAATGTCGTCCACCATTTTTGCGGCGCGCGCTTCCATCGTCGTGCCGCCGCGTTTTTGCCAGACGGCGTATTGGTTCTTGTCCGCCAACTTGGAATAGTACGGCTCTTTGTAATGCCGGATCGTATGCGCGTGTCCCAAATAGCTGCCGGTCGGTCCGAGTTCTTCGATAACGTCCAGCGCCAGCGTCTCGTCGTTGACCGTAACGCCTTTGGTCATCGCGCGAATGAAACCGAGCGTGTCATTGGCAATGGCGATCAGTTGCAGCGATCCTTGCAAGCCCGCGTCCATAAAGCCAACGTCGTGCACGATATTCGCGCCGTGCAGCAGCGCGGTGAGCAGACTGATCGTCGCTTCCATTCCGCATTGCTGATCGAGCACTTTAGAGTCTGTCGAGCCGCCCAGCCCAAAGACCGGCAGATCATAGTATTTGCCCATCGACGTAGGCACGCCCTGCTCGTCGGCGAGAACATAGTTGCCGACCATCGTCTGCAAGTTGTACGGTCCGCCGTTCCAGCCCGGCACGGCGACTGCCGCGCCTTCGCGTACCAACTGCGAAAGGACGATGCCGAGCAGGATGCCCGCGTTCATCGAAGCCATTGTGCCCGCGGTCGTCGCCGGCGAGTTGACGCCGCCGGCGTTCAACGGAATCCACAATTGCGGCAAGCCCTTTTCGGCGAGATACATACACTTTTGCAGCGCCTCGGCATTCATAATCATACCAGAAGTGACGTTGATATAGCAAGTCGCGAATGGCTTGCGCTGAAACGCTTCCGCGCCGCCGGCGACCACCTCGCACATCTCGACGGCGGCGACGCAGCCCTCAAAATCGGGCGTGACGAAGACGATGGGTTTGGCCGTGTTGTTGAGCATTGCCTCCATCTGGTAGCGGTCGTAGATGCGCTGATCGACATCTTCCGGCAGAAATGCCGACATGACAAAATCGATCTCCGGCAGCGCGTCCATCAGCGTCGCTGCTTCGACGACGTCCTTCAGCACCGGTCTGCGCCGCTCGCCGGTGCGATGATCGAGAATGTTGAGACAGTCCGATCCGCCGCCGTAGTAGGTGTTGTATCCGCCGGCGTGTATCGCGGCTTTGCCGTGGCGGTCGTACAGCGTCATTCGTTTGGGCACGGTCGCCAGCGCGCGCGTCACCATAAACTCCGGCAGGCGAACGCGAATGCCGTCTGCCTTCGCGCCGCCCTTGACCAGAATCTCGCGCGCTTTTTCATCGTGGACATCTAGCCCGACGCGCCGCAAAATCTCCAGACTCGCGAGATGGATTTCGTTGCACTCTTGTTCGCCCATCCGCGCATAATGCGCGCTGGTCATGCTCAAACCATGTGTGGCAATCATTGGACGTTCCTCATCAAGTTGAATTCGTGCGAAGGAGTTCGCGCACTACCAAAACCTGACCGCCGACTGCCAACCGGCGGCGATGCTCAACGACGGTGGAGGTCGGCGGTCAGGCAACGATGGATCGATCGGGTGGAACCGTGCCTAACTCTTTTCTTTCCACGCCTCGTGCAGGATGACGTACTCTTCCGGCGAAGGCGTGACGCCGTGGATGTTCTTGGTGTAGATCTCCCAGACGTTCATAAAGAACGGCGTGCAAATCGGACCGCGGTCGACCATAATCTGCTCGATCTTGCCGACGATGGCGCGGCGCGCGGTAAGGTCCAGTGTGCCGTCGGCTTGGGTGAGCAGCGTCTGAAACTCGGTATCGACCCAGTGGGATTCGTTCCACGCGACCGGCTTGCCGCTCGCATCGCCGGTGTACGCGACGTCCAACGTCATCTCCGCGAGCGGACGGTGCGACCACCAGGTGATGCCCATGTTGAAATCCGTCCAGCCGTCCCAGTACTGGGTCGCCGGCATCGTCTTCAGGTTGATCGTGAAGCCCGCCGCCGCGGCGTCTTCCTTCAACGCCTGAGCGTACGCCATCGACTCGGGCCAGTCGGTGGCAACCGTCAGTTCCACGGTCAAACCATTGGGATAACCTGCCTGCGCCAGCAGCGCCTTGGCTTTTTGCGTATCGAAGGCGACCGGCGCGATGTCCACGTACTCCGGCTGAATCGGCGCGACATGGCTGTCGTTGCCGATGACGCCTTGACCGCGCAGAGCCAGCGCCAGGATTTTATCGCGATTCTGGCAAAGCTTGAGCGCTTGGCGGACGTTGTTGTCTGTCCACGGTTTTTGATCGGCGCGGACGCGCAGGACACGCGTCGCGGAAGTGGGGATGGAGACGATGGTGAATTTGGAATTGTCTTTCACGCCTTCCCAGACCGTGACCGGCGGTTCGGCGATCATTTCCACCTGACCGCTCTGCAGCGCGGACAGCCACGCGGAAGGATCATCGCCGATCTGAACCATCACGATTTCGTCCAGGTAGGGCAGCGCTTTGCCGTCCGCGCCCATTCGCCAGTACCCATCGCGGCGCGCCAACCGGCAGTGTTCGCCGACCACGAACTCTTTCATCGTGAACGCGCCCGTGCCAATCGGCTGGCGCGTGATGTCGCCGTTGAAAGTCGAGGGAACGATTGCGGCGGGGTACCCTGCCATATCGTACGGGAACGTGATCGTGGGCTTGGTCAAGTGGCAGGTGACGGTGTAGTTGTCGGTCTTTTCCAAGCCGGTGGGAGTGAGGTAGCTCATCTGTCCCATCAGCGACGAGCCGGTACTCTTGGTGAGCCACCGCGTAAAGTTGAAGATCACATCGTCGGCGGTCAAGTCTTTGCCGTCGCTGAACTTGATGCCCTGACGCAGTTTGAGCGTCCAGGTCTTGAGGTCATCGCTCGCCGTCCAGCTGTCCAGGAGGTAAGGATGGGCGATGCCCTTGGCATCCACCGAAGTCAAATAGTCGAACACGTGTCGCCACGGGTGTGACTGACTGACGAGCGAAAAGCGAGCCGGGTCATCGACGCGGTCGACGCGCGAGCGCAGTGTGATCGAGCCGCCGCGGACGATGGCGGCAGCCACGCTCGTCGCCGTGGGCTGCGGCGCGGAGGTCGCGGTGGCGGCGACAGTCGCCGCGGCGGTGGGCGCTGCGGTTGCTGCGGCAGCCGTGGCAGCGGCGGTGGGGGCAGTGGTGGGAGCGGCTTGAGGCGCGCACGCGGCGAGGATGTTCGCGCCGGCGAGCGAAACGCCCAGCAAGGTGGCGAATCGCAAAAAGTCGCGCCGCGACATTTCGCCCTTGCGAAGCATTTCTTGCGCTTCAAGAACGATCGGGTGAACCCTTTCGGTACTCATTCCTTCTTTTCCTCCTTTGGAATCAAACCGGTTTGACTTGTGCTTGGCAGACGCTGCCAGCAATTATTTTGGACTGCGAAGGTGTTGCGAGTTACCGAGCCGAGTTAGCGGCAATTTGGTGATTTGATCGTGGATTGATGTATCAGATGAATTATCTGACGTATTTATTATAGCATTTAGAATATCAAAAGTCAAGTTCTTGGTTATAATATTGCAAATTGATATTTCTTGTGGTATAATCGAATTAAACAACGAGATTACAGAGAGGTTCCAAAATGTCTCAACCAGACACGAGCGATACCTCGAAAAATAAAATTCATACCGAACTGCGCCGGGCGATTATCATGGGGCGGCGCAAGCCGAACGAACGGTTGGACGTTCAGGAACTCACCGAGACTTTTGGCAGCAGCGTAACGCCCGTCCGCGATGCGTTGCACATGCTAGCGCAAGAGGGCTTGGTCACGATCAAAGCCCGCTCCGGCTATTTCGTCGCGCACGTCACACTGAAGGAGTTACGCGATCTGCTGGAATTGCGCGAAGTGCTCGAAGTCGCTGCGATCGAGCGCGCCGCCAAGCGCATTACCGATGAGCAGATCGAGCAGCTTGAGCGCGTCCATGCCGGCTACACTGGCGACGACGACGAATCCTACGATCGATACACCGACGAGAACCGCCGCTTCCACTATTTGATCGCCGAAGCGTCGGGTAACGCCGAGTTAGCCGAAACGCTGGGACGATTGCTCGACCGCATGGCGCGCTTTATGGTGCTGCGTCACGCCGGCGCGACCCAGGACCGCACACACGCGCGGATCATCGAAACGCTGCGCGCGCGTGACGCCGACGCGGCGCGGCAGGCGATGCTGGATGAAATCATCGAGACGCGCGATATTCTTCTGGAACGGATAATGCAAGAACAAGGCGCGCATTGGGGAATCGGCATAAGCAACCAATAAGCGCGCAAGGGCGCGAAGGTTGAATCCGCAATCATACTTTCCGATGAGGAGACTCGAATGGAACTTGAAAGCATCTACCAAAACGTCATTGACGGCAACGCGCCGGCAGTTCAAGCCGGCGTACAAGCCGCGCTGGCAAGCGGCGCGAGCGCCGACACGCTTTTGCAGGACACGCTCATCAGGGCGATGCAAGAAGTAGGACGACGGTACGAAATCGGCGACCTGTACGTGCCCGAGATGCTGATCGCGGCGCGCGCGATGCAAGCCGGCTTGAATGTGCTCAAGCCGCTCCTTGTGGCAGGCGGCGTACAAGCCGCCGGGCGCGTCGCCATCGGGACCGTGCACGGCGATTTGCACGACATTGGCAAGAATCTGGTCGGGATGATGCTGGAAGGCGCGGGGATCGAGGTGAAAGACCTCGGCAACGACGTGCCGCCGGAAAAATTCGTCCAAGCGGCGCAAGACGGCGCGCAGATCATCGCCATGTCCGCGCTGTTGACCACGACAATGGCGTCGATGAAGAAAACCATCGACGCGCTGGAAAAAGCAGGCGTGCGAAACAAAGTGAAGGTGATTATCGGCGGCGCGCCGGTCACCTCCGCCTACGCCAAACAAATCGGCGCGGACGGCTACGCGCCAGACGCTTCAAGCGCCAGCCGGCTGGTCAAGGAACTGATCGGCGCGTGACGGAGACTTATGGAGACCCTTCTCAGCTTCAATGACCGCCAGGTTCGCATCGGACCGCAGCATCCGTTCGTCGTGATTGGAGAGCGGATCAATCCGACGCGGCGCAAGAAACTTTTGGAGACGATGGCAGCCGGCGATTTCAGCGTCGCGCTGGACGACGCGCGCAATCAGATCGCCGCCGGCGCGCAGGTGCTGGATGTCAACGCCGGCGTGCCCGGCGCGGACGAGCCGAAACTGCTCGCCGATCTCACGCGCGCGCTGATGCAATCCGTCAGCGCGCCGCTCTGCTTCGACAGCGCGAACCCCGACGCGCTGCAAGCCGCCTTGGCGCTCTACACCGGCAAGGCGCTCATCAACTCGACGACTGGCGAGGAGAAGATGCTGAGCGTGGTGCTGCCACTCGCCGCCAAGTACCACGCCGCGGTGATCGGCGTGATTACGGGCGACAAGGGCGTGCCGGCGACGCCGGAAGCGCGTCTGGAAGTGGCGCGCAAGATCGTGCAGCGCGCGGCGGACTATGGCATTCCCGCCGAAGACATTATCATCGATTGCCTCGCGCTCACCGTCGGCGCGGACTCGAACGCCGGGCGCGTGACGCTCGATACGATGCGACTGGTGCAGCAGGAACTCGGCGTGAATCTCTCGCTCGGCGCGAGCAACGTCTCGTTTGGCTTGCCCGACCGCAAGTCGATCAATGCGGCGTACCTTGCGCTGGGCATCGCACGCGGACTGACGGCGGCGATCACCGATCCGACCGTGCCGGAATTGCGGACGACGATTCTCGCGTGCGATGTGCTGATGGGGCACGACGAGTACTCGATGCGCTGGATCAAGTCGTTTCGCGCCGCGCAAAAGGTAGCCGCTATCGCTTGATTCTCACCCCACGCGCGCTTGCACGCGTCACATTTATATCGGAAACATGACGCGAACCTCCCGCAGGTTAACAACCTGCGGGAGGTTCGCGTCAATTATTTGACAAAAGCGGAACGGGGTCGGATAATGGTTGTAGAGAAAATGAAATGAGCGGTGGTTTGCCGATTACGTTGACCGGCTTGGAAACGAAACTTTGTATCGTCGTCGGCGGAGGCGCGGTGGCGGAGCGCAAAGTGGAATCGCTCCTCGCGGCGGGGGCGCGGGTGCGCGTCATCGCGCCCGCGGCGACCGATGCGTTGACGACCTTGGCACGCGACGGCAAGATCGAATGGCTGCCGTGCGTGTATCGCGACGGCGATCTGGAGGGCGCGTTTCTCGTCGTCGCCGCGACGGACGATGCGGAGGTCAATCACGCGGTCGCGCGCCAAGCAACCACGCGCGGCTTGCTCGTCAACGTCGTGGACGATCCGGCGTGGTGCAATTTCACCGCGCCGGCGGTCGTGCGCCGCGGCGATTTGACGATTGCGATCAGCACCGGCGGCGATGCGCCTGCGCTGGCTGGGCATCTACGCGCCGAACTCGAATGGCAATTTGGCGACGAATGGAGCGCGTACATCGAATGGCTCGCGCGGCTGCGCGGACGAATCGCCGCGCGCTATCCCGAAATCGACGCGCGGCGGCAGGCATGGGCGCGCGTGCTCGATTCGGATCTGCGGATGTACGTCGCCACGCGCGGCGACCAGGAGATTGAGGCGCGCATCGCTGAACTGTTGGGCTAGACAATTTTTCTTTCGCGGCTGGGACGCACGGCGCGTTCCAGCGATCACTCGGACTCACGACGGGTCAGAGCATTGCATCAGATGATGTAATGCGCGATGCGCGAGTCCGAGTTTTCTTTTTCGCGCGGGTTGCGTGGCGCGAGGACCGCAGTAGGATTATGGCAAAAACAGGAATTGTTTATCTCATCGGCGCGGGACCGGGCGACCCCGGTCTTTTCACGATCCGCGGTTTGGAGTTGTTGCGCCGCGCCGATGTGGTCGTCTATGACCGCCTGATCGCGCCCGAGTTGCTGCGCGAGGCGCGCGCGGACGCGGTGATGGTGTACGTCGGCAAAGCCACCTCTCATCACACACTGCCGCAGTGCGAAATCAACTCCATGCTGGTCGAACACGCGCGCCACGGCGCGATGGTGGCGCGGCTCAAAGGCGGCGACCCGTTCGTCTTTGGGCGCGGCGGCGAAGAGGGTCTGGCGCTGCTTGCCGCGCACATTCCCTTCGAAGTGGTACCCGGCGTGACAAGCGCGATCGCCGTCCCTGCCTACGCCGGCATTCCGGTCACGCATCGCAACATTGCCAGCAGCGTCACGTTCGTCACCGGGCACGAGAATACGCTGCACACCGAAACCGGCGTCGATTGGTGTACGCTTGCCGCCGGTAAAGGCACGCTGGTCTTTTTAATGGGCGTCACCAACCTGCCGACCATCGTCAAGGAACTGATCGAGAACGGCAGACCGCCGGAGACGCCCGCCGCGATGATCGAACGCGGCGCAACGTCCGACCAACGCGTCGTCGTTGGCACACTGGCAGACATTCACGAACGCGCGCGCGCCGCGCAGGTGCAGCCGCCGGCGATCACCATCGTCGGCGAAGTGGTCTCGCTGGCGGAGTTGCTCGGCGGCTGGAGCGCGCGCCGCCTGCGGACGCTTTATCGGCGCGCAGAGGAAAACGATGGCTAGTCCAACAGTCGCTCCGGGACGGCGACGGTGGTCGTTGCGTTTTTGGTCGCGGCTCTGGCTGTGGTTTCAGACGAGTCTCAGCGCCAAGATGACTGCCATTGTCATCGTCGGCATCGTCTCGCTCGTCGCGCTCTTTGCATACCTGGGTTCGGCGGCGTTGAACGAGAGCATCCAGCGATTACTGGAAGACCGCGTGGTCGTGGCGCAAGCGACGGCGCGCCACATCGACTATGCGCTCGACAATATCAACTTTGAATTGACGCGGGCGGCTGACCATCCCGAACTCGCCGATCCAGCGCGCCGCGACGCCGCGCTGAAAGAGGCGTACGACCAGCTGAGCTTCTTCGGCTCGCAAGTATTCATCGTCGATCGCGCTGGCGCGGTCGTCGCGGCGTATCCGCCGATCACGACGACGCTGTCGCTGGCAGATTCGGAATCGCTGCAGGCGGTGCTGCACGGACAAGCGTTTGCGATCTCGCGCGTCGCCCATCCGCTGGGCGCGGCGATTCAATCGCCTCTCGCGGTCGCGCCGCTGCGCGACGCCTCGTCGCAGGTTGTTGGCGCGCTGGGTGTGAGCATCGATTTGAACAGCCCGCGCCTCCGCCTCTTCACCGATTCGGTTGGATTGGGCGGCAGCGGTTATATGGATTTGGTCGATTCGAACGGCGTCATTCTCGCCAGCACGCTGCCGGGACGCGTGGGCGAGCCGAGCGATCACGACAAAACGCTCGTCAAGATGATCCAGACGCATCAGCCGGTGGTTTCGCAGTGTCACGACTGCCACGCGGTATCGGCGTCAACCACGCCGAGTCCGCAGGTGATGGCGTTCGCGCCGCTCGACCGCGCGCCGTGGGGCATTATGGTCCGCCAGGACGAAGAAGAAGTGATGGCGACGGCGCGCGATCTGCAGCTGCGTATCTTTACCCTGGGCGCGATCGCCTTGCTCGGCGCGTTGCTTTTGGTCTATCTGACCACGCGCAGTGTGATCGCGCCGGTGCAGGCGTTGACCAGCGCCGCGCGACGCATCGCCGGCGGCGATTTGCAGACGCCCATTCACGAGTACGGCAAGGATGAGATCGGCGTCCTCGCGCGCGCGTTCGACACGATGCGCTCGCAGCTGCAAGCGTCAGTCAACGAAATCCAAACCTGGAACCGCGAACTCGACGCGCGCGTGCAAGAGCGTACCGCCGCGCTAACCGCCGCGCAGCGCGAGGCGCAGCAATCGCGTGACCATCTGCAAACCATCATCGACAGTTTGAGCGACGAACTGCTGGTGATCGATCTGGAGCATCGCGTGACGCGCGTGAACGCGACGGTGCAGCAACACCACCCGACGAGCCAGGCGTTGATCGGCGCGAACTGCTGCAGCGTCGCGCACGGCGCGGTGCCGTGTCAGCCGCCGCAGTGCGATTGTCCGCTGGCTCACGTCGCGCAAACCGGCAAGCCCTTTCGCGTCACGCATCAGCACGTCGATACGACCGACGGCAGCACGCGTTATCTTGAGGTGACTGCATCGCCGCTGCGCGATTCCGAGGGGCGCGTCAGCCAGATCGTGGAGCTCTGGCGCGACGTGACCGAAGAAAAGGAAATGCAGGAGATGATCTTGCAGCGCAATCGCGAGCTTTCGGCGGTGAACGCGATTGCGCGCGTCGTCGGTCAGTCCATCAAAATTGACGAATGCCTAGACCTCGCGCTGACCGAAGTCCGGCGCATCACGCGCATGGACGTCGGCTCGATCTTTCTCCTGGAAGGCGACGAGCGCGCGCTGCGGCTGCGTACCTATTACGGCATCTCAGCGCAAGGCGCGGAGGCGACCGGTCGTCTGGGGCTGACCGATACGGCGTGCGGCGGCGTGCTGGAAATCGGCGAAGCGGTGGTGGTGCAGCAGCCGTCGCGCGCCGGGGCTGGATCGTTTGGCGCGTTCCAGCGCGAGGCGTTGGCGTCGCTGATCCATGTGCCGCTGATCGCCAAGAACGTCGCGCTCGGCACGTTGTGTTTGGGCATGCGCACACCGCGCGAGTTTGGATCGGAGGAGATTTCGCTCCTCAGCGCGATTGGCAGCCAGATCGCCGTCGCGGTGGAAAACGCGCGGCTGTATCAGGAGTTGCGCCGCAAGGAGCAACTGCGCGGCGAATTGCTGCGTCGCGTCATATCGGCGCAGGAAGACGAACGCAAGCGCATCGCGCGTGAACTGCACGATGAGACCAGTCAGATTCTCTCGGCGCTGCTGTACACGCTGGATGCGGCGGCAGAAACGTGCGAGACCGCGCAAACGGAAACGCTGATAGACAAAATGCGCGGGCTGACGCGGAACGCGATCGACGGCGTGCACAAACTGATCTTCGACCTGCGTCCGACGATGCTCGATCAGTTGGGATTGGTGGCGGCGCTGCGCTGGTACGCCGAAACGCGGCTCGGCGAGAATGGGACGCGCGTCGAGGTGACGGAACAGGGCAACGCGCAGCGGCTGCCTGCCGCCATCGAGACAGCGTTATTCCGCGCGGTGCAGGAAACGATCAACAACGTGGCGCGGCACGCCGGCGCGCGCCGCGTGCAGATCGCGTTTAACTTTCAGAAAGAGCAGGTCGAGGTACAGGTGGTGGACAACGGCATCGGGTTCGATCTGCATCAGGTGACTCGTTCGACCGACCCGCGCCGCGGGCTGGGGCTGATGAGTCTGCAAGAACGGATGAGCGCGGTCGGCGGCGAATTCTTTTTGACTTCGGCGCCGGGACAAGGCACGACGGTTTTGCTGCGCGCGCCCATCACAGGAGGCGGAAATGGATCCGATACGCGTGCTGGTGGTGGATGATCACGCGGTGCTGCGCGAGGGCATTTGCGCGCTGCTCGCGCAGCACGTCGATATTCGAGTGGTGGGGCAGGCGAGCAACGGCATTCAGGCGCTGGAGCAGGTCGAGGTGTTGCAGCCCCACATCGTGCTGATGGACATTACGATGCCGGAGATGGACGGGTTGGAGGCGACGCGGCAGATCAAGGCGCGCTGGCCCCAGACGCGCGTGCTGGTGCTGACGCAACACGAGAACAAAGAGTACGCTTTACCGCTCCTGCAAGCCGGCGCGTCGGGCTATGTTCTGAAAAAGGGCGGCGGCGGCGAATTGGTGGAGGCGATCCGCGCGGTATATACCGAAGGCGCATTCCTGCATCCCAGTGTCGCGCGCGAGATGATGGACCGCGCATTGGAGCAGGACGCCGGCGCGGCGAACGTACCGCGCCTCACCGAGCGCGAGCGCGAGGTGCTGCGGATGGTGGCGGAGGGATTGAGCAGCCGCGAGATCGCCGACCAGCTGTGTCTCAGCGCCAAGACGGTCATCACGCACCGCGCGAACATCATGGAGAAACTGGGCGTGCACAACCGCGCGGAACTGGTCAAATACGCGATCCGCGAAGGACTAGTTCAGGTCTGATTACTTTGGTAATGTCACATTTCCTTTTTTGCCACAGAGGTCACAGGGAACACAGAGTTAAAAACAAAGTATTCTCTGTGTCCCCTGTGGCTAATCTGACATTGCCAAATTACACAGAGGGGAAAACACAATGCAACTGATTTTGGCAGTGATCGGCGTGATGCTGGTCTTTATCGTTTGTTTTCTGATCGTTCAATGGGCGATTCGCCGCGCAGCGCGTTCCGCGCCGCTGGACAACCAAGCCGTGCAGGTGCGTCAAACGCTCGAGAACGCCGCGCAAACACTCGGCGGCAGCGATTATCTCCGCACGTATCCTCCACTCGAAGAACAAGAACCCAAGCGCGGCGACTAGATCGCCGCGCGCGATAAACGACGAGCCGGTCTCTGCATCTCGCGGAGACCGGCTCGTTTTGTTTGCGCCGAGGCAATCAGCATTTGAGCGTGCTGGTCGCCGGTTCGACTTGCGTGGCTTGCCATGCTCCGCCGGATTTTTGCATCAGGCAGGCGGTAATGGACTGACCGGGCGCAAGACGCGCCGCCGCGCTGGAATCGACGGAGAAACTGTGATCGCCGATGCGCCACTGGGTCGCGCCGTTCGCGGATTGCGGCTGGACAATGCCTTGCACTTGCATCACCGTCACGCTGCCGTCGGGCAACGCGTACGCGTCGACGATCGTTGGATCGGGCACGGGCGCGGCGCGCAGCGCCAGGAGAATCGGGCTGATAACGAGAATCAAACTGCCGGCGATGAACGCCGCCAAAACCAGCGCCCAGGCAACTTGCTGAAAGACAAAAAGGTGTTCGCCCACGGATGCGAAAGCTGGGCGGCGCTTTTGCGCGCGCGCTTTCGATTGCGTCCACACGACGTAGAGCAGTCCAGCCAACGCCGTCCAAATCAACGCCTTATCGAATCCATCGAGCATTTGGAGCATATTACCGCCTACCTCGAGAAAAGTGAGCGGATTATACCATAAGCGCAACCGCCTGCCAAGCGCGAAATACATCGTTTTACCTACTCCCCTTACTTTGCTTGACCGATTCACGTTGGATGTGCCAACTCTTATAATTTCAATGAAAAACCCGCGATGTTTTTCAGCGGTCATTTTTTACATTCCAGCGAGGAGGCTGAAGGTGGAGACATCACGAAGGCAGTTTTTGAAGCAGACGGGGCAGTTTGCTCTGGGCGTCGCGGCAGGCGCAGGCGTGACCGGTCTGATCGGTTGCGCGCCCGCGGCACCCGCGGCGGCGCAAGCGCCCAAGTTTCCGTGGACGTACGCCAAGCTTGATTCCGTTACCGTAGCGGAAAAGGGTTACGCCGGCTATTACAAAGGCGCATGTATGTACGGCACGTTCAGCGCCATCGTTGGCGCACTAGCCGACAAGGTGGGCGCGCCGTTCTCGACGTTTCCAATCGACATGATGAAGTACGGCAAGGGCGGCGTGTACGATCTCGGCACATTGTGCGGCGCGTTGAACGGCGCGTCCGCCGCGATTTCTCTGGTCGCCGACACGACGATCGCCGAGAAACTGATCGACGAACTTTTCGCCTGGTACAGCAGCGAGGCGCTGCCCGATTACAAACCGCAAACTCCCAAGTACGATATTGTCGCCTCGGTTTCCAACTCGCCGCTGTGTCACGTTTCGGTGACCACGTGGTGCAACAAGTCCGGGTTCAAGGCGTTCTCGGCGCAGCGCGCAGAACGGTGCGCGTGGCTCGCCGCGTCGGTCGCCAAGTACACGGTCGATTTGCTGAACAATCAGGCGGACAATACGTTCAAGCGTGTTCATACGACGCCGGCGGACGTCACGACCTGTTTGTCGTGCCACGGTCAAAAGGGCTCGGTGGAGAATGTTCACGTGGTCGATGCGACATCCTGCACGCTGTGCCACGTCGATCTCTCCAAGCATCCCGTGCCGATCAAATAGCGACACGAACGATTGCGAGCGGGCAGAGAAAGGAGGAGGCATCCAACAAAGCAATTCATCTGTAAACGCGCGCAAGTTGTACTGGTTCTGAGTTTGAACGCGGACTCGACACACCAAAGGAGGTGTTATTCTCATGTCTAGTCAAGCTACTCCAGTGCCCGCTGGTCGAAAAATTGACTGGAGCTCGCTCTGGAAAAAAGAAGACTGGTGGGCGGTTTATCTCGGTTTGTTCATCGTCGTCATCGTTTTTGCGGCGATGGCGATGAATCCAGCCAACTCGCCGCTCAACATCCTGAAAGGCGCGATCCCGGCGGACTGGCCCAAAACGAACTTGCTCACGCACTTTGCGACGAACTGGACCAACTACCTCTTCATGTATCTGCTGCTGCTCGCACTGACGTTGATCGCATCGACCTTGATGGGAGAGAAGGCGGGCAACTACGTAATCGGCTTTACCGTGCTTTTCGTCCTCGGCTTGATCACCCTGATCATCGGCAGCGAGCAAGACATCAAAAAGTACGGTCTCGAGTATCCATTCTGGGCGCTCGTCATCGGGATGATTATCGGAAATGTCTGGACGTTCCCGGATTGGTTTAAGGCGGCGTCCAAGCGCACCGAGTTCTTCATCAAGACCGGCATTGTGCTGCTCGGCGCGTCGCTCTCCTTCACCCAGGTGGTGGCAGGCGGCGGCTGGGGCTTTCTCGAGGCGCTCATCATCGTCGCGGCAGGTTTCATCGTCGCGTTCATCGTCGGGAAAGCGCTCGGTTTTGATAACAAGTTCGCCGCGGTGCTCGGCGCGGGCGCGTCGGTGTGCGGCGTTTCGGCGGCGATTGCGGTGGGCAGCAGCGTCAAGAGCGACGAGAAAAAAACCGGCTATATCGTCTCACTCGTCGTCATTTACGCGCTGGTGCTGATTTTCTTGCTGCCGATTCTGGCAAAGGGCGTCTTCGCGCTGAGCGACGTGGTATCTGGCGCGTGGATCGGCGGTTCAGAATTGGCGGACGCGGCAGGGCTGGCAAGCGCAGGGATGATTTCCGATAAAGCCGTGCAAGCGTTCTCGCTGGTGAAGTTGAACCGCGATGTGATGATCGGCTTCCTGTGCTTCATCATGGCGACGCTGGCGATCACATCCTGGGAGAAAGTGAAAGACCAAAAAGCGGACCCGATGGTGATCTGGTACCGCTTCCCCAAGTTCGTCATCGCCTTCTTCATCGCCTCGTTCGTCGTCACGTCGTTCGTCGTCGCATACACTCAACCCGTCGTGAGCAACCAGATCATCGCGAACTCGAACGCGATCCGCACCTGGCTCTTTGTGCTCGCGTTCCTCTGCATCGGACTGAACACCAAGTTCCGCGAACTGCAGGCGATGGGCGGCAAGCCGTTGATCGCGTTCACGATCGTCGCGATCGTCAACGTGGTGCTCGGCTTTATCTGCGCGAACCTGTTCTTCGGCGGCATCATCGCTGCGCCGCTCAAGTAAGTCTCTCCCCTCTCCCCTTCTCCTGAAGGGAGAAGGGGAGCAGGTGAATCGAAAGCAAAAGGAGCGGGAGACTATGTCAGACACACCTTTGTTGGACGAACTCGAAAATGGACCGTGGCCCTCCTTTGTCACGGATATGAAAGAAGCGGCGGAGAAAAAGCCCGCCGCGCGCGACCTGATGCGACAATTGGAACTCTCGTACAAGGAAAGAGTTGGGCACTGGAAACATGGGGGTATTGTCGGGGTCAAGGGGTACGGCGGCGGCGTGATCGGTCGCTATTCCGATCAGCCGGCGGAATTTCCGAACGTCGCGGAATTTCATACGTTCCGCGTGAATCAACCGAGCGGCTGGTTCTACACGACCAAAGTGCTGCGGCAATTGTGCGATGTGTGGGACAAGCACGGCAGCGGCTTGACGAACTTTCACGGCGCGACCGGCGACATCATCCTCCTCGGCGCGCCGACGAGCGAACTGCAACCGACGTTCGACGAACTTTCGAGCATCGGTTTCGATCTGGGCGGGTCCGGCTCTGACCTGCGGACGCCGAGCGCGTGCGTCGGTCCAGCGCGCTGCGAGTACGCGTGCATCGACACGCTGGATATCTGCAACGACATCACGCGCACCTATCAGGAGCAACTACATCGTCCGCAGTTCCCATACAAATTCAAGATCAAGGTTTCCGGTTGCCCAAACGACTGCGTCGCCGCCATCGCGCGCTCCGACCTCTCGATCATCGGCACGTGGAAGAGCCACATCCGCATCGACGCCGAGGCGGTCAAACAGTACGCCGGCAGTTCGCTCGACATTCAGACTGAAGTGGTCGATCTGTGCCCAACGCACTGCATGAAGTACGACGCGGTAGCCAAGACGCTCGCGATCGACGACGCCGAATGCAATCGCTGCATGCACTGCATCAACCTGATGCCGAAGGCGCTCCGCCCCGGCGTCGAGCGCGGCGCGACGCTCCTGGTCGGCGCGAAAGCGCCCATCGTGCAGGGCGCGCTGCTCTCGTGGGTGCTGGTGCCGTTTATGAAGATGGAACCGCCGTATACCGAGCTGAAGGCGCTGATCGAAAAGATCTTTGACTGGTGGGACGAGAACGCCAAGATGCGCGAACGCCTGGGCGAATTGATTAAACGCGAGGGGATGGGCGATTTCCTGCGCGCGGTGGGATTAAAGCCAGTCCCGCAAATGATTATGCGACCGCGCGCCAATCCGTATTTCTTCTGGCGCGATGGGGAGGTGAAATAACTATGGCTGCGCGAACCGATTTTGGACCCCCAGATTTTCACTCGATGCTGCCGCCCGTCATTCAAAAGAATTACGGACAATGGAAATATCACGAACGCGTCAAGCCCGGTCTGCTCAAGCACGTTTCCGAGTCCGGCGATGAACTCTACACCGTCCGCGTCGGATCGGAGCGCTTGCTCAGCACCGATCACGTCCGCGAAATCTGCGATCTGGCGGAAAAGTACTGCGGTGGCTATCTCCGCTTTACGAGCCGGCACAACCTGGAGTTTCTCGTCTCTGATTCGAAACAGGTCGAGCCGTTGATCGCGGATCTGAAAGGACGCGGTTACCCGGTCGGCGGCACTGGCGCGGCGATCACCAACATCGTCCACACGCAGGGCTGGATTCACTGCCACACGCCGGCGACCGACGCGTCCGGCGTCGTCAAAGCGGTGATGGACGATCTGTTCGAGTACTTTGGCGCATGGAAGTTGCCGGCGTACTGCCGTATCTCGCTGGCGTGCTGTCTGAATATGTGCGGCGCGGTGCACTGCTCCGACATCGCGATCCTAGGCATCCACCGCAAGCCGCCGCACGTCAATCACGACGTGGTGCGCGCCAAGTGCGAAATCCCGAACGTGGTCGCGGCGTGCCCCACCGGCGCGATCCGACCGGACCCGCCGAACAAGAGTCTGACTGTGAACGAAGAGAAATGCATGTACTGCGGCAACTGTTACACGATGTGCCCGGGCATGCCGCTGGCAGACGCGGAAGGCGACGGCGTCTCGATCTGGGTCGGCGGCAAAGTATCGAGCGCGCGGACGCCGCCGCGAATGTCGCGGCTCGCCATTCCGTTCCTGCCGAACAACCCGCCGCGCTGGCCCGAAGTGACCGACGCGGTCAAGAACATCGTTGAGACCTGGGCGAAGCACGCGCACAAACACGAACGAATGGGCGAATGGATCGAACGCATCGGCTGGGACCGTTTCTTTGAGCTGACGAACATTCCGTTCACCGAACAGCACATTGACGATTACACGCTCGCCACGGAAACGTTCCGCTCAACGCCGGCGTTCAGGTGGTGATACTATGGTCGACGAGGTCACCGAAGAACTCAAAACGCAGATCGTCGAGTTCTTCAAGCAAAAGAAAAAGATGCTGACGAGTCGCGATGTCGCCGCGGGACTCAAGTTGGATCACGCGACGGCGAAGAAAGCGTTGTCGGCATTGGTGCAGACCGGCGCGTTGGAGTTTACTTCGTTCGGCGGCGCGACGTTCATCAAGTTGCCGGATGAAGTCAAGTAACAAGGAAAACCGGTAGACAAGGAAACGGGTCATTGGGTTTACCTGTCTACTTGTCTACCAGTCTACTTGTTTACTGGTACCTCACGGAGGTTATCTATGGGTGTTTACAAATGGGACGACAAGCAGATCGAAGTGGATGAGGACGGATTCATCCAAGAACCCGATCAGTGGAGCGAGGAGTTGGCGAAGGCGCTCGCGAAGAGTGAAGAGGAGATCGCCGACTTGACTCCCGAACATTGGAAAGTGGTCAACTATCTACGCAATTACTACAAGCAGTTTGGCGTCGCGCCGATGATCCGCAAGCTGTGCAAAGAAACCGGCTTTGAACTGAAATACATCTACCAGCTCTTTCCCAGCGGTCCGGCGAAAGGCGCGTGCAAGATCGCTGGCCTGCCCAAGCCGACGGGGTGCGTCTAAACCGCGAATGGCGAACAGCAGATGGCGTATGGCTAGACCATTCGCCATCTGCCATTTGCTACGAACTATCTGTCAAAGACTATGGACACTCCTACTGCGTTGTGGACAATGACGTCAGGCGCGCTGATCGGGCTGGCATATATCGTCGGAATTATTTTTATCGTCGGAATTGTTTATCGGATTTATCTTTACCTTGCCACGCCTGCGCCGCTGCCGATTGCGACCACGCCTGCGCCGACGACGGTTCCCGGCGCGGCGGTACGCGTCGCGGGCGACGTCGTGCTGTTCCAGAATCTGCTCAAATACGACAAGCCGCTGTGGCTGGGCGCGTGGCTGTTCCACGTTGGGCTGTTCCTCATTCTCGCGTCCCACTTGCGCTATTTGCTCTACCCGGTGCCGGGCGTGGTCGTCGATTTGCAGACGCTGGGCGTCTACGCGGGCTTTATATTTCCCATTCCCCTGCTGTACCTTCTGTGGCGGCGTCTGGCATTGAAGCGCGTGCTCTACGTCTCCGGCGTGCCCGATCTCGGTGTGTTGATTCTGCTGGGCTTGATTGCCGGGTCGGGCATCTTGATGAAGTACGCGGCGCACGTTTACCTCGTGGATGTGAAAGCGTTCGTCGTCGGCTTGCTCACGTTTCAGCCGATCGCGCCGCCGGCGCAGCCGGTGTTCATCGTTCATTTCTTGCTTGTGCTCGCGCTGATGCTCTATTTCCCGTTCAGCAAATTGATGCACGCCGGCGGCATCTTCTTCAGCCCGACGCGCTACCAGCCGTACAAAACGTTGGAACGACGCTACGTCAATCCGTGGGACATTGACAAAGGATGAAGGCGGAAGGATGAAGGATGACATCGATTATTCCAGCGCCTGATCTCCTTGAAGACGCGACCGCCAAGTTGACCTGCTACCCGGCGAAACCGAAAGACTTGCGGCAAATTGCCTTGCCGCTGGCGCGCGTTCCGAACTGGCAGCAGAAAGCGATCGAGAAATTTGCGGAACTCTTGCGCAAGTACAAATCGCTCCAGGTCTATATGGACATTTGCGCGCGCTGCGGCGCGTGCGCGGACAAATGCCAGTTCTTTCTCGGCACCGGCGATCCAAACAATATGCCGGTCGCGCGCGCGGAACTGATGCGCTCGGTCTATCGCCGCTACTTTACGCCGGAAGGCAGAATGTTCGGCGCCGCGGTCGACGCGTACGATTTCGACGAGGCGATGCTCCAGAAGTGGTACACCTACTTTTATCAATGCTCCGAATGCCGCCGCTGTTCGGTCTTTTGCCCCTACGGCGTGGACACCGCCGAAATCACGATGGCGGCGCGCGAGATCATGGCGTCCATCGGCGTCGCCACCAAGTACGTGACCGAGGTGGTCGCCAAGGTGTACCAGCTGGGCAACAACCTGGGCATCCCGCCGCCGGCGTGGATCGACAATTGTCAGTTCCTGGAAGAGGAATTGAAAGCGCAGACAGGCAAGGACATCCGCCTGCCCGTGGACGAGCAGGGCGCGCAGGTTTTGCTTGTCGCGCCTTCCGCCGACAATTTCGCCAACACCAATACGATGATGGCGTACGGCATTCTCTTTCACGCGCTCGGTGTGTCGTGGACGACGAGCACCTACTGCAACGAGGGCGGCAATTTCGGTCTCTTTCTCGATTTTCAGAACTTGAAGAAGGTCAACCAGCGCATCGTGGACGCGGCGCGGCAGTTGAAGGTCAAGCAGATCATCTGGGGCGAATGCGGACACGCCTGGCGCGCTGGCATCCTCACCGACACGCTGAACGGTCCGCTCGATTTTCTGGAGGTGCCGCATCCGGTCCACATTTGCCAGTACACCGCGGCGATGCTCAAGCGCGGCGCGTTCAAGCTCGACAAGACGGCGAACGACGATGTGCGCGTGACGTACCATGATCCATGCAACCCGGCGCGCGCTGGGCAGCTGCTCGAAGAGCCGCGCGAGATTTTGCGCGCGTCGTGCAACCACTTTGTCGAAATGCGCCCAGACACGATTCGCGAGCGGACGTACTGCTGCGGCGCGGGCGGCGGCTTGCTCACCGACGAGATCATGCCGATTCGTATGGCGGGCGGCAAACCGCGCGCGGAAGCGTGCCGCGCGACCGGCGCAAATGTTATGGCGACGCCGTGCGCCATCTGCAAGGCGCAACTGCCTGAAGTGATGAAGCATTGGAAAGTGGATTGCGAGATCAGCGGCGTGCACGATCTACTCGTCAAGGCAATGGTCTTGTGAGAGCCGGTCTGAAAAGTTCTGGATCTCTCGCAAAGACGCAAAGACGCAAAGGGTTTAGATAAATTTCTTGGCGACTTTGCGGCTTTGCGTGAGTTTTCAGACAGGTTGTGAGAGGCGAGGAGCGAGGAACGAAAACTCTGCTCTTCGCCCCTCGCTCCTCGCCATAGCAATTGGTGAAGTATGCGGAATATCCTGATCTTTTGCGTATTGCTGCTATTCACATTCGCCATTCTCGTTTTCGTCCAGCCGCAATGGGTGGCGGCGCCGGCGAAAGACGGGGCGGGACCGCTCGCCATCAAGATCGATCCGCGCCTCGTCGCGCCGGAATATCACAGTCCCATCGAATGGTGGCGGACGCATCACATGGATGCGATCAACGCCGGCGATTTCACGGAGGCAGATTGCTTGCGCTGCCACGATCCGCAAACATCGTGCAACAATTGCCATTCGTACGTCGGCGTCCGCGCGATTCCAACGCCATCACCGTGAGGATGCAGTATGAGCGATAACAAGCCGTCGATTTTCTTGTCGCGCCGCCAATTCATCTTCACCGGCGCGGCAGCCATCGTCGCCGCGTGGTTGGGCGCGTGGTTCCAGTCGCGGCTCTTCCCTCCGACCACGATCGCGCAGGCGACGCCGGTGGAAATCGCGCTCGCCGATCTGCCGGTCGGCGCGTCGAAGCAAGTGACGTACGCCGGCGCGCCCGCGCTCGTCATGCGTTCACAGGATGGCGTGCTCGCGCTCTCGCTGGTCTGCACGCACCTGGGTTGCATCGTCCAGTGGCAGCCGGGCAACAACCAATTCTACTGTCCCTGCCACGACGGCAAGTACGACGCTTTCGGCGATGTGGTTTCGGGTCCGCCGCCGCTGCCGCTGGAACGCCTGACGGTCAAGTTGGCGGGCGACAAGATCGTAGTGGGAGAATCGGCATGAGTTTACGTATTACGTATCACGTATCACGTATGGTCTTCCCGATTTTGCTCGCCGGCGTCGTCCTCACCATCTTCGCGGTCTCTCCCGCGCGCGCGCTGCCGGAATACGCCACGCGCACTGGCGAGCCGTGCGCCACGTGTCACGTGAGTCCTGCCGGCGGCGGCTTGCGTAACGTGCGCGGGCAGGCGTGGGTGCTGAGCGGCAAACCCGCGACGGTGCCTTCGACCACTGAGGCGTTGCAGGTTCTGGGCATTCAATTGCCGGCGGATATGAGTATGTACACCGCCGCGCCATTGGCGCAACCAACGCCCGCGCCGTTCAGCGCCCAGTTGGAAAAATATTCGCCGCTCATCGAACGCCTGCTCAAATACGAAGGGAACTAATGTCGCTGACACTCACTCGCCGACAATTTCTAAAATATAGCGGCGCGGCTGCCGCGCTCGCCGGCGCGGGTTGGCGCATCGCGAATGACCCGGTTGTCTCTTCCGTCTTCCGTCTTTCGTCATCCGTCTCTCTCGCCGACGAGAAATTTCTCCCCACCCTCTGCGCGATGTGTCCGTCGGGCTGCGGTTTGACCGTACGCGTCGTCAACGGCAAGGCGGTCAAGATCGAAGGCAACGCGCTGCATCCGATCAACCAGGGCGTCTGCTGTCCCAAGGGTCAAGCCGCGCTCGAAGTGCTGTACAGCCCGGAACGATTGCGCGGACCGATGCGCCGCGACCGCGCGAGCAACACGTGGACGTCCGTTTCCTGGGACGACGCGTTGAACCAGGTCGCATCGACGCTAGGCGCGCTGCGCGCGAGCGGCAACGCGCACACGCTGGCGCTGTTGTTCGGCGAGACGCGCGGACAGATGCGCGCGCTGATCCAGCGATTCCTCGCGGCGTATGGCTCGCCCAACGCGATCGAGCTGGGCGACACCGACGCGCAAGCCGCGCGGCTGGCGATGTTTCTGACGCAAGGCGTGAACGCGCCGCCGGCGTATCAATGGGACCAGACGCGCTATGTGCTGGCGTTCGGCGGAAGCTTTCTGGAAGCGAACCAACAACTCTTGTCCACGCTCTCCGGCATCGGCTATATGCGGCGCGGCACGCCGCAACGCGGCAAGTACGTCGTCGTCGATTCGCGCTTTTCGGTCAGCGCGGCAAAGGCGGACGAATGGATCCCGATCCGCCCGGGCACGCTCGGCGCGTTCGCGCTGGGCATCGCCTATGTGATGATCAAGAGCAATCTCTGCAACGCAAAATTCGTCCGCGATTTTACGTTTGGCTTTGACGATTTCATTGACGACCAAGGCGCGACGCATCGCGGCTTGAAAAACTGGGTGCTCTCCGAATACACACTCGACCGCGTCGAAGCGATCACCGGCGTGCCGTCGGGAACGATCGCGCGGTTGGCGGGCGAATTTGCGACGAGCCAGCCCGCCGTCGCCGTGCTGCCGACCGGTCGCACCGCGCTTGGCAGCGGCAACGCGCTCGCGAGCGCGATGGCGATTCACGCGCTCAACGCGCTGACGGGTAACCTCGACGCGCCCGGTGGCGTCATCGTTCAGCGTTACCCGCTACTGACGCCGTTCCCTCCCTTCACGCCCGATGCCGCCGCAAAAAATGGCGCGGCGATGGAACGCATCGACGGCGCAGGCGCTGCCGATTTCCCGGCGGCGTTGTCGCTGCCGCAAACGTTGGCGGAGCGCATCGCGGCGAAAAAACCCTACGCGCTGAACGCGCTGTTCCTCATCGGCGCAAATCCGGTTTTCGATTTGCCGGATGGTCAGCCATTGGCGGATGCGCTCGAGCGCGTGCCGTTCGTCGTCAGCTTCGCGTCCACGCTCGACGAGAGCGCGACGCACGCCGATTTGATTTTGCCGGCATCGACGTTCCTGGAATCTTGGAGCGACGAGTACGTGCAGGGCACCGGTTTTCCCGGTTTGACGCTCGGTCAGCCGGTCGTATCGCCGCTGTACGACACGCGCGGCGCGGGCGATGCGCTCCTCGCGCTCGCGCAGAAGATCGGCGGCAGCGTGGCGGACGCGTTGCCGTTTGCGGATTACGCGGCGCTCCTCAAGCAACGCGTTGGTGGTTCGGCGATCAATTGGGATAGTCTGGTGAAGAACGGCGCGTGGTCGCAGATGGTGTATTTCAACGCAACGCCGGGCAGCCAGGTGTGGAATACGCAGGTCGTTGGCGCGGATCGCGTGAACGCGCCGCGCGATGGACGATACGATTTCTTTTCGCGCGAGTTGTTCTACGCGCTGAAGAACGCGGGCGCGTCGCCGCGCGACCAAGACGCGCTGCCGCATTTCGATTTGCCGGCGGAGACGGCGAGCGCAACCGAATTTCCGCTTTTGCTGACGCTGTACGAAACGATGACGCAGCCGCGCGGCTGGGGCGGCATCGTGCCGACGCTGGAAGAGATTTACGGCTTGCAGGATGGCACGCGCTGGGACAGTTGGGTCGAGTTGAACCCGCAGACCGCCGCCGCGCTCGGGATTCAGGACGGCGATCTCGTGTGGGTTGAATCGCCGCGCGGCAAGCTGCAGGCGCGCGCGAAATTGTTCCAGGGTCTTTGGCTGAGCGCCGTCGCGATGCCGCTGGGGCAGGGACGCCGCACGCGCATCGCGTGGGGGCGCGGTTCCGCCGGCGACGAACGCATCGGCGTAGACCCGTTGACCATTGCCGCCAACGGAACGGACAAGTGGTCGGGACTGGGCGCGTTCGCGCCGACGCGCGTCAAGGTGTATCGGATGTGACAAATCTGCCAAACAAGATTTTTGGCAAGTTTGGCTAATTTGGCAACTTTGGCTCTTTTTTGGAGACAACCGTGCCTCGCTGGGGAATGGTGATCGATCTGGACAAATGCAGCGCGTGTCAGGCGTGTACCGTCGCCTGCCGCATGGAAAACAACACGCCTGTCGCGGGACCGGCGCAAGCAGCGCAGGGACGCGCGATCCTGTGGAACGAAGTGATTCCGTCGGTGGAAGGCGAATACCCCAACGTCAAGATGCGCTTTATTCCGCGTCCGTGTATGCAGTGCGACGATCCACCGTGCGTCAAGGTGTGTCCGGTCCAGGCGACGTACAAGAACGAAGACGGCATCGTCCTCATCGATTACGACCGCTGCATCGGCTGCCGCTTTTGCACCGTCGCGTGCCCGTACACCGTGCGTTATTTCAACTGGTTCGAACCGCAGTGGTCGCCGGAATTGCGCGCGCATTTGAATCCCGATCCGGAAGTCGCGCCGCGTCCCAAGGGCATCGTCGAGAAATGCACGTTCTGTATCCAGCGGTTACACAAGGCGAAGCAAGCGGCGCAGGACGCGGGACGCGTCTTCCAAGCGTCGGACTATGTGCCCGCGTGCGTCGAAACCTGCACCGAGCGCGCGCGCTACTTTGGCGACTTGGATGATCCGACGAGTCTGGTGGCGCAGCTGGCGAAAAGCCCGCGCGCCGTTCGGCTGCTGGAAGAATTGGGCACGCAGCCGAAAGTGTTTTACCTGCGCGAGGGCTGACCGACGACGGAAGACGGACGACGGAAGCGACAATCCTCCGTCTTCGGTCGTCCGTCCTTCGTCCTTGAGGAATTGAATGTCCGATCAACCTGAACTCTCTGATCTCGAACGCACCGTGTTCTCGCCGCTCCAGAAGACAAGCCTCGGTTTCTGGATGGTACTTGCCGCGCTGGGAGCACTGGTGCTGTGGGGCGCGCTCGCGTACGCCATCCAACTGCGCGACGGACTGGGTGTGACGGGGCTGGACCGCCCGGTCTACTGGGGCATTTACCTCACCAACTTTGTTTTCTTCACCGGCATCAGCATGGCAGGCACGCTCATCTCGGCGATTCTGCGCGTCACGCAAGCCGGCTGGCGGCGTTCCATCACGCGCATCGCCGAAGCGATTACCGCGTTCGCGCTGATGCTCGGCGCGCTGCAAATTCTGATCGATATGGGGCGCGTGGACCGTTTGCTCAACGTGCTGGTCTTTGGTCGCTTTCAATCGCCGATGTTGTGGGATTTCACCTGCATCGGCGCGTATTTCCTGAGCAGTGTGTTTTATCTCTACCTGCCGCTGATTCCCGATATGGCGCGGCTGCGCGACAAGTGGACGGGCGCGCCGCGCTGGCGACGCTGGTTGTATCGCGTCCTGGCGCTGGGCTGGCGCGGCACCGCCGAACAATTTCGCCGCCTGGAAAAACTGATCGCGATCATGGCAATCGTGCTGATCCCGACCGCCGCGCTGGTGCACACCGTCGTCTCGTGGTTGTTTGGCATGACGCTGGAACCGATGTGGCACTCGACGATCTTCGGTCCATATTTTATCGTCGGCGCGATCTTTTCAGGCATCGCTTTGTTGTTCATTTTCATGACGCTGCTCCGCCGCGCCTGGCATCTCGAAAATTACATCGGCGACAAGCAATACAATTATCTGGGGTTGTTGCTCCTGGCGATGAGCGCATTCTGGATTTACTTTACGCTCGCGGAAAACCTGACGACGTTTTACGGCGCGGTCGCCGACGAGATGAACGTGGATGCGGCAAAACTCTTGGGCAGTTTTAGCCCGCTGTTCTGGGGTATGATCGTGTTGAACGCGGTCGTCCCGTTCGCGATCCTGGTATGGCGGCGCGGGCGCACGCCGCTCGGCACGTTCGTCGTCTCGGTCTCGGTTGTGATCGGGATGTGGCTGGAGCGATTCCTCATCGTCATTCCTAGTTTGACGCGCCCGCGCCTGGCGTTCGACGTGGGCATCTATCAACCTACAATGACCGAAGTCGCGATCACCGTCGGCTCGTTCGCGCTCTTGGCATTGTTGTATCTTGCGTTCTTCAAAATCTTTCCGATCATGGCGATGTGGGAAGTGGAAGAAGCAGTGGGGAGTGGTCAGCGGATAGTGATTAGCGATCGGGAGCCTGCCTTGCAGCCCTCTGTCCACTGACCACTATCCACTCTTTACTGAGGTTTCTATGTCTCTCGGCTATTGGCTCATCAATACCGCAGGAATCGGCGGACTCGTCGTCGTGGTCGTCTTTCTTGTTTTGGTGGTCGTCTACGCGCGGTTGTTGCGCTGGATTCTCGATGGCGGCAAGGTGGAGGAACCAACCGATGCGCGCCAATGAAAGGCGACGGAAGACAGACGACCGACGACGGATGACGGATGACCGAACACTTGGCATCTTCCGTCTTCCGTCTTCCGTCTTCCGTCACATATTCTTCGTCCTTGGTCTATTCCTTTTCACTGTCGCGATTCTGTGGCTCGCCGCGCCAGCGTTCGCCGCGAATCCGCCTGCGACCGCCGATCTCTCGCACGCGGATCATTATTGCGTTGCCTGCCACAGCGCGAACGACCCGCGCCTGGCGAACGCGCTCGCGTGGAACGGCGGCAGTGCGCGCGACGCGCTCTCGCCCTGTCCCACCGTGCGCCAGATCCGCGACGAACTGACCTACACCAGCGATGCGTTCGGCGCGATTGCGAACAGCCAGCAAGAAATCGCCGCGCGCGGCGTTTCAACCTCGACGCTTGCCGCGAGTTTGCTCGCGCGCGAAGAATCATTCCCGCGTCTGGTCGAGACCTCGTACCGTTCGGCGGATGCGGGCGTCAACGCAGTGCGGCAGTTCCGTTATCAACTCAACAAGACGTACACACAAGCGCAAGCCGACCGCCAGGCGTGGGCGATGCAAGTCATTCTCGTCGTCGGCGTCGTCGTCACGTTGTTTTTGCTCGCTACGCTCGCGTGGGGCTTGTGGAACACGCGCCATCTCCACGTTGGCGTCTTGCGTGGTTTTCGATTTGGCATCGGCGCGGTTTTATTCGTGCTGATCATTTTCGTGATTTTCGCGTTGCCGATTTTCAATCCGCCGACGCAGACTCTCGCCGCGACCACCGCCGATTTGAATCGCCAAGCCGCGCTGGATGCGGGAACGCGCGCGGCGGTGAGCGCGGAAAACTTGTCCGCGCAAGCGTGGGAATTTTCGCGCCTCGCCGCCGATTCGCGCCTCGCCGCTCGCCCCTTGCTCGTTCAGACGGCGATCTCTACCACCCGCCAGCTCGAAATGAATTCCGATGCCTACTGGGGCAAGGCGCGCGCGCTGGAGGAGAGCGCGGTCACGTGGAACCAAGCCGCCGACGCCGCGCCGCCGCTCGTGCAACGCATTCAGGTCGCCGCGTCGCGCGCGTGGGCGTATGCAGCTATCGCGAATGAACTTGCCGCGACCCAGCCGCTCAGCGCGACCGAATTTCTGAACCTGGGTCTGGCGCGCGCGCAGCAGAATCCCGATCCGTATTTTCGCGCGACGGATCTGAAGGTGATCGCCGTCGCGTGGTCGCGGCTGGACCAGACGCAGGCGCGCGCAGTCGCCGATCAAATCGCTGACCCGTTCATCCGCGCGTGGGCACAGCGCGAGATCGGCGCGTTCAATCAAGCCGTGGCGTCGGCGCGGCAAGTGAGCGATCCGTATCCGCGCGCGTTCGCGTTGCGTGAGATTGCGCTCGCGTCGAAAAACGCGAACTTGCTGAACGAAGCGCTGTCCATCGCGCAGACGTTGCCCGAACCCGCGCGCGCGTACGCGCTCTCCGATCTCGCCACCGCGTGGTCGCCTTTCGACGCGAAGCAGGCATCGCAAATTGCCGACTCGATTGCGCCGCAGTTTCCCGACGCGCGCGCCAGCGCATTTCGCCGCATCGGTCGCTTTGCCGATGCGTGGACCGAACTCACCAAACTGAATCCTGGGTTCGAGCAGACGCGCGCCCAAGCGGAACTCGTCGCGGCGTGGGCGAATGTTTCGCCGAACGACGCACTTACCGCCGCGCAAAAAATTCGTGATCCATTCTGGAACGCCGAGGCGCAACGCGCGGTGGTCACCGCGCTCGCGCAAACAGACGCCGCGCGAGCGCTCGATCTGGCTCGTGCGATTCCAATTCCGTTCGCGCGCGTGCAGGCGCTGACCGACGTGGCGCGCGTTACGCACGACGCGGCGACATTCCAGCAAGCCGCCGCGCTTGCCGATCAATTGCACGATCCGTACCCGCTGCGCGATCTCGCCGTCGCGTGGGCGCAAGTGAATCCGCAAGGCGCGCTCACCCTCGTCGACCAACTCGACCGCGAGGGAGACCGCGCGCGCGTTCTGCTCGCCGTCGCGCTTGCGCTCGCGCCGACCGATCACGCGCAGGCGAACGCGGTGTTCGATCGCGCGGTCAATCAGGCGCAAGCAGCGCGCTCGTTCGGCGATCCGTTGTATTCGGCGGAACTACTGCGCGAGTTAGGCGCGCAGTATGCAACGGTCGACGCGGCAAAAGCAAATGAAGCGTTCGCCGCGGCGTTGGATGCGGCGCAAAAAATAACGACGGCGTTTTGACCAAGTGGAGGTACGCAATGACTCTTGAATCGTTCATGATCTTCTTTGGCTGGTTTGCGGCGGCAGCGTTCATCGGCGTTTCCACTTTCAAGATCGTCAAGGTCGCGACGATGCCGTTGAATCTGCGCTGGGAAGTCTATCCCGTGCCGCACGAGGCGAAAGAGAAACGCGGCTACGGCGGATCGTATATGGAAGACGTGGACTGGAGCAAGAAACCGCGCGCCGTTTCCATCGTTCCAGAATTTGTCGAGATGGGCGCCGAGATTTTTGCGCTCAAGAAAGTCAAGACCTACAACGTCTACGGCATCTGGGTTTTTTCGATGGCGATGCACTGGGGCATCTACCTGTACTTGGGCTGGCTCTTACTCCTCGTCATCGGGAACCTGATTCCCCTCGCCGCGCTCGACATTCTGACGACGGTGGTGGGGCTGGCATCGTTCATCCTGGGGACGTTCGGATCGCTCGCGCTCGTCGTCAAGCGGATGACCAACGCCGATCTCCATCTCTACACCGCGCCGATCGACTATTTCAATCTGCTGTTCATCGCCTCGTTCTTTGTGACGAGTCTCGTCTCGTGGCTGACGCATTTCTCGTTTGCCGCGCACAAGGCGTACATCGGCAGCGTGCTTTTCCTCAAGCCGACGGCGGTGCCGCTCACGGTGCTATTGGGTTTCGCGCTCTTTGAACTCTTTATGGTCTATATGCCATTCACCAAACTGATCCATTATTTCGCGAAATACTTCACCTTCCACCACAGTTTGTGGGACGATGCGTTCAAGGTCAAGGGATCGGTGGCGGATAAAAAAATTATCGCGCAACTCGCGTACCCCGTGGCGTGGTCTGCGCCGCACATTGTGGCTGGCAAAACGTGGCTGGAGCAGGCGCAGAACGCGGCAACGGAAAGCGGGAAGAAATGAGCGATCAGAAACGGATCACGTTCAAGGATATGGCGCGGCGCGGCGACGAGCCGCTGGTTTCGCTCTCCACCGACCAATTGATGGAGGTGCCACATCTGGGCGCAGAGCCGCCACTCACGCCGCCCAAAGCGCGCTGGCTGGAAACTTTTGATTTCTCACTCGACGGCTATAGCGATTTCGATTTCCCGAAACCGAAAACGCCCGAGGAAGAAGACCGATTGGTGCGGGGATTCTTGAGCGGCTTGGAAAAACTGTTCGACCCGCAGAGCAACTGGCCCTTTATCAAGATTTTCAAACTCTCGATGGATTACTGCGTCCGCTGTCAGACGTGCTCGGAAGCGTGCCACGTCTACCTCGGCAGTGGTCGGCAGGAAATCTATCGTCCCACGTACCGCTCGGAAATCCTGCGGCGCATCTATCAACGTTACTTTACGCCGAGCGGCAAACTGCTCGGATCGTTCGTCGGCGCGGATGTCGAACTGAACGCCAAGACCGTGTGGCGTCTGCTCGAGTTGTCGTATCGCTGCAACATCTGCCGCCGCTGCGCGCAGGTCTGCCCGGTCGGTGTCGACAACGCGCTGATCGCGCGCGAGATTCGCAAATTGTTCAGCCAGGAAATGGGGCTCGCGGCGAAGGAACTCTATAAAAAAGGAACGCGCCAGCAATTGCAGGTCGGCGCGTCCACTGGGATGAACCCGGCGGGTTTTAAGGACACGGTCGAGTTTCAGCAAGACCTGATCTACGACAAGACCGGCAAAAAGATCAAAATCCCGGTGGACCAAAAAGGCGCGGACATTCTCCTCATTCACAACGCCGGCGAGTTCAGCTCGTGGCCCGAAAACCCCGCGGCGTTTGCGGTCCTGTTCGACGCGGCGGGAATCAGTTGGACGCTGAGCAGTGAATTGACCGGGTACGATGCCGTCAACTACGGCGTCTGGTTCGACGATGTAGAGTTGGCGCGCATCGCGCTGCGTCACGTTCAAATTGCGAAAGAATTGGGCGTGAAGAAAATCGTCGTCGGCGAGTGCGGACACGCGCACAAGGCGATCTGCGTGGTCGCCGACCGCGTGCTGCCGGGCGACCTCAGTCTCTCCGAGATTCCGCGCGAGAGCTGCCTGCCGCTCTTGTGGCAGATCGTCCAGAGCGGCGCGATCAAGTTCGATCCGGCGCGCAACAATTTCCCGGTCACGCTGCACGATCCGTGCAACATCGTGCGCCTGATGGGTATCGTCCAGCCGCAGCGCGAGATCATCAAACGGGTCTGCGCGCAGCCGCTGCGCGAACTGTCGCCGCACGGCGTGCAGAATTTCTGCTGCGGCGGCGGCAGCGGTTTTGCGATCATGGACACGCTCAATTTTGCCCAGTGGAAAAAGAGCGTCTCCGAGCGGATGAAGACGAAGCAAATTCTCGAAGCGTTCGAGGACGTGCTCGATCCGAGCATCAACAAGTACGTCACCGCGCCGTGCTCCAACTGCAAAGGCGCGCTGCGCGACGCGATCGATTATTACGGACTGTGGGACAAGTACCACATCACCTACGGCGGGCTGGTCGATCTGATGGTGAACGCGATGGCGGATCTGCCGCAGCCGTACATCGAGTGGCCCGAATCGATCTAACCATTCTATGGAGGAAACTTGATGAGCCAGGTATTGATCGTCATGACGCACGGTCCCGAGACGCCCGATATGTGCGGTGCGCCGTTTTTGTACGCGCAAGACGCGGCGGCGCAAGGATGCCAGACCGAAATGTTCTTTACGACGCGGGGCACGCGGTTGCTAAAGCGCGGACTAGCGGAGACGGTATTCCCCAAAACCGGCGGCAAGTCTATTCAGCAATACGTGACCGAGACCGCGGCGAAAGGTGTTCGCTTGGTAGTTTGCGCTCCGTCGCTGGAACTGAACGGGATGACGGAGAACGATCTGATTGACGCGGTGGACAACCTGGTTGGCACAGCGTACCTCATCAGTCAGGGCCTGAAATCCGATCTCGTTTTGAATTTTTAGCGTGGAGGCATCGATATGTACATCATCACGATTGACCCCGACAAATGCCAGGGCGACGGCGACTGCGGCGACGTGTGTCCGGTGAAAATTCTCGCCGTCACCGAAATCAACGGCAAAAAGATAACGATTGTCGAAGGCAATGTGGACGATTGCATGGGCTGTGGTTCGTGCACGGCGACGTGCACGCATGAGGCAATCACAGTTCAGGAAGTCTGACGACGATTTGTCATTTGTCATTGGTAATTGTCAATTGTCACAATATCCGCGACGCATTGCGGAGAGACGAGTCTCGGTGCAGGCGCTGGAGGCGGCGCAGCAGCCGCCATTTTCTACCCCGAAGGAGGTGATGATGCGAACTGACCATTTGAAACCTAGTCCTCTCACCGAGACGCTCAACCGAAGGTGGAGGAAAAAATGACCAAATGTAAGTGGCTCACCCTGAAACGGCTTGGACTCTTCGTCCCGGTTTTTGCCGTCGCGATGACGCTGTTGGGAATCTTGACCGCGTTGCCTGCGGCGAGCCAGGGGAATGCCATCTCGCTCGATGATTGGTCCTCCAAGTCATGTCAGGCTTGTCATCCGAAAGAATGGAATGAGTGGTCCCGAAGCGGCCACGCGATGACGCTGTCCGCGCAGCTCACCAATCCTGCGCACAATTCGGGCGAACTGCTCGATCAGACCTGCGTCAAGTGCCACAGTCCGGAACTGGGCACGGTAAAAATTTCGGACATCGTTCAGCCGATCGACACGAAAGGTCCCTGGAAACTGGTCGGCACCTACGCGGCGAACAGCAGCGCGCCTTCGATTCCCTGCCTGGCGTGCCATCAACCTCACGCGGCGCAACAACCCGGCTTGCTGCCCGGTATGGACTTTGCCGACGAATCGACGTTCTATCGCAACGTCGCGCCGCCGCAAATCTCCAATCTGTACATCTACGATGCGTTCGCGCAAAAGTACGTCGATCCGCAGCCGATCGCCGCGGTGTTCAACAACGGTCAGGCGGTGCCGATCGCGCAGACGCGTGCGAATCGTTTGTGCTACACCTGCCACGCGACCGCGCTCGCCGAGAGCAATCTATTCGAACCGCAAACGCCGCCGAGTGGCGACAACAGCATTAGCAGCGGCGATGATCGCACGCTGACCGGCGCGCACCAAGGCATCGAATGTGTGACCTGCCATATGCCGGGCGGCAGCCACACGTTCAATCCGATGAACTCGTGCAGTCAATGCCACGGTCAGGGCGGCGCAACCGCTCCGCTTGCCTACGTCACCACGGTGCGGACGAGTTACAATGATCCGTCGCTCAGTATGCTGAGCGGCAACCAGAGTCCGCTCAACATCCACTGGCTGGACAAGACGCAGTTGTGGCCCCCCGTCGCGGTGGGCATGACGGCGACGGATACCGGCGACACGGTCACATACAACATCACGCTCACCAACTATGCGTCCTGGGACGTCACCGACGTCACGTTGCGTGCGTCCATTCCCACGGGCGCGGGGTATCTCGATTCGCAGATCCTCAGCGCGAACACGCCCGGCAAGTTTGATGGCTCGGACGCGGTGTTCACGATCGGTGCGATTCCGGCGGGTCAGAGTTTTGGTCCGATTACCTATCGCATAACGAAAGGAACGGCGAAGGATTTTACCGCGCATGCGTGGGCATCCTGGTCGGGAGCAATTCCTGGCACGTCCAATTCGGCGGACGTAACGATCACGAAATAACGTCTGATGTGCGGCGCACGTTCCAACGTGCGCCGCACACCACAAAAGTATGGAGAATCGATCACCATTGGAAATTCCTCGCTTGGTCGTCGGCGCGCCGCACGGACGCTCGGGTAAGACGACCGCGACGCTCGCGCTCGTCGGCGCGTTCGCGGCGCGCGGTCTCGTCGTTCAGCCGTTCAAAAAAGGGCCCGATTACATCGATCCGTCGTGGCTGACTGCCGCCGCGAACCGCGCCGCGCGCAATCTCGACTCGTTTATGTTGTCTGACGCGGCGATGGTCGCGAGCGTCACGCGCGCCGCGCGCGAAACCGACATCGCCATCATCGAAGGCAATCATGGTCTCTTCGATTCGCTCGATGAAGAGGGCAGCGGCAGCACCGCCGCGCTCGCGCGCCTGCTGCGCGCGCCGATCCTGCTCGTCGTCGACGCGACGCGGATGGGGCGCAGCGTCGCCGCGCTCGTCGAGGGCTATCAGTACTTTGAGCCGGACACGAACATCGCCGGCGTGATCCTCAACAATGTCGCGCAAGCGCGTCACGCCGCGAAACTGGAGGGCGCGATTGAGCAGCACTGCGGCATTCCGGTCGTCGGCATTTTGCCGCGCGACGAAACGCTCGCCATTGCCGACCGTCACCTTGGCTTGATCCCGCGCCGCGAGTACGACGCGCAGGCGCGCGCGCCGCTGGAGCAAATGCGCCGCGCGGCAGAAGAATTCTTTGACCTGGACGGAATCCTGGAGATGGCGAACACCGCGCCGCCGCTGGAATCCGCCATTGCAGGGCAAACCACGCGCCTCGCCATGACAGTATGCCGCATCGGCGTCGTCCGCGACGCCGCGTTCACGTTCTACTATCCCGAAAACCTGGAGGCGCTGGAGGACGCCGGCGCGGAACTGGTCTTTATCGACGCGTTGAGCGATAAAACCTTGCCGCGCATCGACGCGCTCTACATCGGCGGCGGATTCCCCGAAGTGTTCGCCGAGCCACTGGAAGCGAACGCCTCGCTGCGCGTGGACATTCGCGCGGCGATTGAAAATGACTTGCCGGTGTACGCCGAGTGCGGCGGGCTGATGTACCTGTCGCGCGCGCTGAGTTGGCGCGGCAAAAAATACGCGATGGTCGGCGCGCTGCCGTGCGACATTGACGTGATGGAAACGCCGCAAGGTCACGGCTATGTGGAGGCGCGCGTGATCGGCGACAATCCGTTCTTTGCCCGCGAGACAATTCTGCGCGGGCACGAGTACCATCACTCGCGCGTCGTCAACCTCGAATCGTCTGCGCTGGCGTACCAACTCACGCGCGGGCGCGGCATCGGCAATCAGAGCGATGGCATCGTCTATCGCCGTGTGCTGGCGGCGTACACACACCTGCACGCGCTCGGCGCGCCGGCATGGGCGCACGCGCTGGTCAACCTGGCGAGAGTTCCGCTCTGAGAGAGCCAGTCAGAAAAGACCTGAATCTCTCGCAAAGATGCCACACTTGCCCTGGCGGGAACGTGACTGTGCTGAAGTTCGCACAGCCATGCCAGGGAGACGCAAAGGATTTAGATGAATTCCTTTGCGGCTTTGCGTGAGTTTCAGGACTGGTTCTGAGTTGCCTCCGCGCAGTGCGGATAGAAACGCGGCTGCAAATGAACAACGCCCGATGTGAAGAACATCGGGCGTTGGCGCGTTTCGGCGATCCGTCTGCTGCGCTCACTCGAACGCGTGAATTTCCACACCGCGTTCCGCCAGCAATTCTTGCACGCGCTCCAACGCGCCCGCGCGCACCAGCGCAAGCGGCCGCGCGCCGGCTTCGAATCGAGTGAGGTACGGCTGCAATTCCGCGTCTGCGAGCAGTTCGGCGCGCGCGGACTCGTCGCGGAATTCGATCAGCGTCAACGCGCCGCCGTGCGCGTCGCTAGAATATTTGCCCCACGCCTTGATGCGCTGGACGAGCTTGGGCGGCACGTCGCCGCGATGCACGCCGCGCAAGCGCGCCAGCAGATCGGGCACGGTCAAGTGTTGTTCGATCGCGGCGCGCACGCGTTCGGGCGTGATGCGCGCGCGCCGCGCGTCCAATAGCTCCGCCAACGCCTCGATGCCGCGGTACGCGTCAATGCTCGGCGTGCGGTGCAAAGACCGCGTTCCCTTCTTCGTCGGCGGCGACGCTGGCGGGCGCATCGGTCTGATCGCGGCGCGTGACGACCGGCAGCCAATCTTGCTCACTCACGCGGCGTTCCAGAGCGAGAGCGGCGTGAGGCGGTAGGTGTGGATATGTTCGGGCGATTTTTCCAGTTCGGCGAAACGCGCGAGCGCGTCGCGTGCGTCCTGATAGAAATCGCTGTCTACTTCCAGAAGGATCGTTTTATCGCTTTGAACGATGATGGGATTTTTGGGATTGAATTGCATGCTGTGACTCACAGGAGAGGTTGCGTCATTCTTTTAGTACCTTTGCGAGTCGGTGTCAAGGTTAGGTGGAAAAGGGAAAAGGAAACGCGGACGAAGAAATGGAGTCCGTCCGCGTTGTTGACTCCGATTCGCGCGCTCACGCCGAGTCGGTGGGTGCGACGACGCGTACCGCGCCGCGCACATCGAGAAAACACAGACTCGTCGCCGGCGATACGTCCATCAGCGCGCGCACCGCGTCGGCATAGCGCGCGACCTGCTTCCGGTATTCTTCGACTTTGACGCGCAGCGCGTCCTTGTCCCGGATCTCGTCGGTCTTGAAATCTACCAGTCGCCACGCCGCGCCGACGCGGTACAGCACATCGATCACGCCGATCTGCGCGCGCCCATCGCGCTCGAACGAGAACGGCAGTTCGTGGAAGCGTTCCGCCGCCGCGTCGATCTCCGCAAAGAGCGGATGCGTCTGGAAACGCGTCAGCAGTCGCTGCACGTGCGCGACCGTGTCCTTGATTTCGATCGGGTCCGTCAGCCCTGCCGTCAATGCGTGCGGATGCAGGAACATTTCGAAATCCGGGCTGTCGGGAAATCGCCAGCGGCGCAGCGCGGCGTGCGTCAGTGTACCGACCACCCACGCGGGTCCCGTCGGTCGTTGCGCGGTGGGAACGACCCGCCAGACGCGCGGCGGCGGCTCGGTTTGCCGCGCGCGGGTCTTGTCGTCGGTCACGTCGCCGGGCGGCGCGACAAGTCTAGCCGTTAGAGGTTGGAGACTAGAGATTGGACGCGATGTTTCTTCTGTTCCAACTTCTAACTTCCAATCTCTATCTTCCAGCTTCCAATTTCCATCCTCCAACTTCCAACTCACCGTGCATCGGACTAGCTCACTCGCCAATTTCAATTCGAGCGGTTCGGTCGACGTTTCAGGAAGAATTGCCGCGTCGAGTCCGACGACCGCGCCGAGATGTTCGAGCCAGCCCTCCAGCAGTGGCGCGCCGTCTTTCTTGCGCTTGAGATGTCCGCTGACGATGAGTTTTTCTTTCGCGCGCGTCGCGGCGACGTAGAGCAGCCGCCGGTCTTCCGCATCGCCTTGTTCCGCGTCGCGCCGCGCCGCGAGCCGATCCGTCACCGAATGCGCGTCGTCCTCTGCGACCGCAAAGACAGGACCGAGCTGCGCGTCGGTCCAGAACGACGATGCGCCGCGCGGCGCGTGCGCGGCGTCGGCGATGACGACTAGATCGAACTCCAGCCCCTTTGCCCTGTGCACGGTCATCAGCTGCACCGCCGCGCCTGCCTCGACTGGCGCTTCGCCCTCGCGCGCTTCCACATCGCGTAGCGTTTGGGTGTATTCCAAAAACTCGCGCAGACTCACCAAGCCGCTGGCGTGCGCGTCGGAGAGCAGTTTGTCCACGTTGCGGCGCGGGCGGTCGCCGTCGGGCGCGGCGCGCAGGATCGCGCGATAGTCTGTCGCGTCGAGAAAATATTTCAACGTCGCCGCAGCCGAGACCCGATCTGCCAGGCGCATCGTTTCGCTCAGAATTTCGCGCGCGCGGCGCGCCCGCGCAGCATCCGCCGGTGCAAGTTCGGCGAGATCGCCGCGCAGCGCCGACCAGAACGCGCGCGCACCGTGTTCGCCCCGGCGCAAAAGATACAGCGCGCCGTCGCTCAAGCCAAACGCCGGCGAGCGCAGCGCGCCCGCGAGCGCGAGGTCGTCGGTTGGATCGACGATGGCAGCGAGTGCGTTCAACAGGTCGCGCACTTCGGGACGCGCGTAAAAACCCTTGCCCGCGACGGTGACGAACGGAATGTTCGCGCGCTCGAGAGCGGCTTCATAATCGGCAAAATGCGTCGAGGCGCGAAAGAGCAGCGCAATTCTGCCCCACTCGATTTCGCCGGCGGCGCGCATCTGGCTTAAGCGCGCGGCGAGCGCGGCGGCTGCCGCGGCGCGCCCCGCCGCCGCGTCCTCGCCGACGCCCAGACAAAACTCGACGAACGGCGCGCGCGTTTCAGGGCGCGGCTCGCCGCGATACGCGCGGAGCGGCGCGAACGGAATCGCGAATGGGCGCGCGGGATCGTTCGCCGCGCCAAGGATCGGTTCGAGCAACGCGTTGAGCTGCGCGACAAGCGCGGCATGCGCGCGGTACGTCAGATCGAGATTGAACGCTGCGCCGCTATTCGCGGCGAGATCGTTCTGCGCGCGGCGCAAGACGGTCACGTCGCCGCCGCGAAAACGGTAGATGCTCTGCTTGCCATCGCCGACGAGGAAGAGGCGCGCCGCGCGCGAGGTGGATGGCATCATTCCGCTCAGCGCGTAAACGATGCGGCGCTGGCGGTCATTGGTGTCTTGAAATTCGTCCACCAAGACCGCCCGCGTTTGCGTCTGCCACTGAGCGCGCACCGACGCGTTTCCTTCCAGCAGCGCGACTGTCCGCGCCTCCAGATCGTCGAAATCCAGGGCGCGGCGTTCCGCTTTCAACGCGTCGTACGCGCGGCGCGTTTCGTCGAACGCGCGACGCAAGGACGGAAGCGCCGCCGCGGCGCGTTCGTCGAGCGACCAGCGTGGCAGCGCGTCCTGCGCGTTCCGTCCACCGAGCCAGGGATCGATCAGTTCGTCGTAGGTTTCGCGCAGAGTTTTCACTGCCTCTTTTGCCGCGCCTGCCTTGCCCGCGCTGCCGCCCAGGTGCACGCGCCGCAGCGCGAAGAGTTCTGTCAGCGCGGCGTCCCAATTGTTCGCCGTGCGCGTGGACTCGATGCGCGTCAAGCGTTCAAGCAGTGCGGCGACTTGGGCGGCGAGTTTGTCACCCGCGTCGCGGGCAAGCTCACCGCGGTCGCGCAGAGCGCGCAGCGTCGCCAGCGCGTCGAGCGCGGTGGGCGCATCGACGTACCCGGCGACCGCCTCAGCGAGTGCGGCTTGCCAAACGGCGAGTGGATTCTGCGCCGCGTCGAAGGCGGCTTGCGCGTCCAGCCGCTTGGCGTGCAGCGCCGTCAGCAGTTCGCGCAGCGCGTTTTCTTTCAAGAGCGCGAACAAAGTTGCCGCGCCCGCGTCGTCCGCCGTCCACGCCAGCGCGGTTTCGACGGCTTGCGCGCGCAGCGCCGCGCTCGCGTTTTCGTCGAGCACAGCAAAATCGGGATCGATGCTCGCTTCGGCGGGATGTGCGCGCAGGACCGCCGCGCATAGACTGTGGATCGTGCCGATGCGCGCCGCGTCCAATTCGGCGAACGCGCTTTGCCACAACTCACGCTGGGAGTTGGAATCGTGGGTCAACCATGCATTGATCTTTTCGCGGATGCGCGTCCGCATTTCGCGCGCGGCTTTATCGGTGAACGTGATGGCAATGAGCGAACGAATCGGCGCGCCGCTTTCGAGAAGCGCGAGGTAGCGTGCGACGAGCGTGCGCGTCTTGCCTGCGCCTGCGCCGGCGGTCACGATGGCGTTGGCGTCGCAGCGAACGGCGGCGTCTTGTTCGGAAGTGAGTGCCAGGAGAGAGAGGACGGTCATTTTTTCGCTTTATACCGCCAGCAAAACGCGGCAGCGGGACACCACGACGGACAGCCGCCGTCAGGTGGACGCGGCGCGAAATCGCCTTGCGCGACGCGGGACGCGTGCGACCACGCGTGCGCGGTCGCTTTGGCGAGTGCGGCGTCGATGCCGCCCGGATATTTTTCCAATTTCAAACTACTCGCCTTCGCCGCGCCGATGTGCCAATACATTCCCGCGATCGGTTCGCCTTTGCCGAGCGCGTCGCGCAGCGCGAGGGCGTAGAGCGCGAGTTGCAAACGTTTGCCGTCGTCCAAATCGTTTTTACTGATGGTCGATGCGCCTGCCTTGTAATCGACGACGCGCAGTTTGCCTTCCGTGTTCACGTCCACGCTAGCGATGACCCCGCGCAGCCGGATTTCATCGCCGTTGTCGCCGCTCAACACGAGCTAATAAAACGCGAGTTCGAACTCGCGCGGACGCCAGCCGTCGCTCGCCTCTGCGAGCGCGCGCAGCGTATCGACAAGGATGTGCTCTAACTCGGCGCGCTGCTGCCGCCACAGCGCGGTCGGACGAAAGCCATACGTTTCGGGCGCGGCATCGAAAACATGGCGCGCGACGGCGGGCAGCGCGCCGAGCAGCGCGTCCAGATTGGTGGGATCTGGCGCGTCACGGTAGAGCATTTCCAGGACGGCGTGGTACATCGTACCGAGTTGCCGCACGTCATAGCCCGCCTCGGCGGGCGGACGCGGTTCCAGATCGAGCGCGTACGCGGCGAAAAACGCGAACGGACAGTTGCCGAACGTCTCGAGGCGGCTCGCGCTCCACGGACGCGCGGGCGCATAGTCACGCGTCAAACGCGCGCGCAGCGCGGCAAGATCGCCTTCAAATGGACCACGCGCTGCGGCGGCGGTGCGCGCCGCAAGAACCGCCGCGCCGTGCCTTACCGCCAACCTCCGCTCCTCTTCTCCCTCGCAGGATTGCGCTTCAGCCGGAGACAAGGGCGCGGCGGCGAGGAGTTCTGGCAATGACGCCGCGTCCTCAGGCGGCAAGAGGTCAGAGCGCACGGGCTTGGCATCGACAAGTTCCAACACGTGTTCCCAGTACGGCGATGGCTCCCAGGGCTGTCCATCGTCGGCGAGGTAGGAACGCGTGAGCAAGAGTTGCTCGCGTGCACGCGTCACGGCTTCGTAAAAGAACGTCAGCTCGTCGCCGGTTAGCCGCGGCGTGAGACCCAGCGCGGCGCGATCGGCGTCAGGCAGGAAGGGGTCTTCCAAAGTCGTGCGGGGAAATTCGCCTTCCGACAGCCCGATGAGCGCGACCGCGCGGAACGACAGTCCGCGCGCGGACAGCGTCGACGCGACGAGGACCGTTTCGGTTCCTTCCGGCGGCGGCACGCGGTACGACGCCGCTTCGACCGCGCCGCGGAGTTCCATCCAAAAATCGGCGAAGGTGATTTCGCGCGCGCGGTTGAGAACGGTTTCGGCAAAGACGAGCGCGCGCAGGACGTTCTTGAACTCGCGCAGCGCGGCGACATCCCGTTCGTCCGTTTCCGCGGCGGCGCGGGCGCGCGCGACCATTCGCAAACTCAGGTCTGATTCGTGGGCATACCGGGTCAACTGATCGGGGTCATCGCCGATCAATGCCTCGATCCACGCGGTATAATCGCGCATCGTCGCGCGCGCGGGCGGAGTGAGCCGCGCGGCAAACGCCTGGAATTTTTTCGACAGCGCGGACGCTGCTGCGCCCGTCGGCGCGACAAGCGGCGCGGCATCGTCGTCCGCGTCATCGGCGCGCGGCGATGCGCGCGTGAGCCGCGCCAAAGTGTCTCCCCACTGCTCGCGCCCCGCGATCACCTGTCCCCAGCGCGCGGCGGCGTCCAAGCGCTCCGCGTCGCCGGTCTCGATTCCCTGCGCCGACCAATCGGCGTACGGACTGCGCCACGCGTCGATGACGCGGCGGCGCGGAAAATCTTGGAGCGGCACAGCGAGGAAATTCAGCAGCGCGGCAATGGCGGGATTGGCGACGAGTATCCCGCCTTCGCCAAAATAGACCGGCATACCAAATTCCGCCGCGACTTCTTCGACGAACGCGCGGTACGGCTCGACGTCGCGTGCGAGCAGCGCGGTCTCGCCCAGCGCAATGTCGTCGCGCACGATGCGCGCCTTGAGCCAGCGGAGTGCGGCGCGCACCTGTTCCGCGCGATTACGCGCCTCGATGAATTCGATCGCGCCGTCACAGGACTGTTGGCTCGGCGATGGCGCGAAGAGCCCGGCGGACAAGCGCGCGAGCGGCATGGCGGGCGGACGCGGCGGCAGGGAGAGAGGGAGACAGGAAGAGAGCGCAGATTCTAACGCCACGCGGGCGCGGAGAAATCGGCGGTGCGCGAGGCGCGGCGCGTCAGTCGAAGGATCGCCGGTGAACGTGACGAGCGTCTCGTCCGCGCGCGCGGTGAGCAGGCGAAGCACCTCGAGCTGCGTGGGGTTGAATTCGTCAAAGCCGTCCACGACGAGCAGCCGCCAGCCGCGCGCGAGCCGCGCATCGTTTTCCAGCGCGAGCGCGGCGAGCCAGCCCTGTCCCTCGCCATCCGCCCAATCGGAAGGGAGCAGGCGTTCTTGGTACGCGGCGTAGAGTCGCGCGAGTTCTTCCAGCCGCGCGCCTGACGCGGCGGCGCAGGACAATGGGAATGCGCCGCTGCGCTCAAGCCCGCGCACCGCGTCGGCAAAATGTTCGGGAGTGAGGCGGGCGCGCTTGAGTTCTTGGATTGCGGCGTGGAGCGCGCGGCTAAAACCGGGCGTCGCGCAGATGCCCGCGAAAAAATCGAGTGCGCCGTCCGCGTGCAAATCCGCGGCAACGTCGCGCAAGAGGCGATGGAGGATCGGTTCGTCGAGGCGTGCGACGAGTTGTCCCGCTTGAGCGAGGAGTTCTTCGTAGAGTGCGTAGAACGTGCCGAGGTGGACGCCGATCGCGCCGCCCGCTCGCGCGAGCCGATGGGAAAAGGCGCGGACGTTCGCGCCGTTGGGCAGGACCACCCAGATGGGGGCGAGTGGACGCTGCACGTCGCGGCGGAGCGCCTGGATGCGCGTGATGCAGTATTCGGTCTTGCCGGCAGCGGCAGGAGCGAGGAGGAGTTGCGTGGACAACTACAATCCCTTCTCCGCCGCCCGCTTTTGCCCCACCTCGATGATCTCGCGCACGACGGCGATTAACGCCTCCGCGCTCTTCGCCGAAAGCGGCGGCGCGGCGACCTCGTCTGCCCTCGCGCCGGTCGGCTGAGGAGAAACTGGCTCAGTCAGTTCGCGCGCCCGCGCCGCGCGCGCGGCAAGATCGTCGGCGAGATAACCCGGCTCGACCAACTCCGCCTGAATCACGCGCGCCGATGGCGGCTCCGCGCTCGGATCGTGGTCGCCGACGAGCGCGCGGTGGGACGACAGCGCCCAGCCCAGCGCGTCGCGCAGGGGACGCAGGGCTTCTTCGGGAAAGCCGCCGCGCACGACCACCTCGGCGAGCTGCGCACGCTTGGACGCAAACTCGAATCCCGCGCGCACTTTTTGCAGACGTTTTTCCAACTCGGCGCGCGCGTCCGCGGGCGCGGGGAGCGCGGGCGCGCGGTACGCCTCGTCCTCCGGCGCGGCGCGCTCGACGGTGGCGCCGGCAAGCGTGACGAACGCGCGGTAACTCTCCTGCTCCATCAGATGCAGCGCCGCGCCCTGCAGGCAGCCGTCGGCGTCGAAATAGCGCGTGAGCAGGGCGCGCAGTTCCGGCGCCCGCGGCAGCGGCAACGAAACGCGGACGGTGATGTCTTCAGCGTATTGGAGAAAGATCTGCGCGGTGGTCGGTTTTTGCGCGGCGAGAGACTTGAGGTCGTCGGCATACTTTTGCTGGAGGTGCAGGAGCACGCCTTCGATGTGCTTGCACGTGCCGACGAGGTTCGTGCGATAGTCGGGACAGGTGCAGGAGTTGCGGCGTTCGTCCAACGAACGGATCGTCACTCGGTAGGTGCGTCCCGAGACGGAGACGACATCGAATGGACTGAAGAGGGGATGGCGTCCACGATTAGTGACGCGGACGATTTCTTCCAGCGCGCGCTGTTGGCGGCGTTCGATCTGCGTTTGAATCTCGCTCATCGCGACCTCCGTGAGTCCAACCCCGCTTCTTTTTATCACCGATGCCCGGCAGTGTCAAACCGCAAAAACAAAAACCAGGCGCTCAGTTGGATGACGCTGCGCCCGGTCGGTTCTATGGCTTGCGGTTCTCGCTCGTCCGGCGAACGGTCACGTAATCTCCTCGCCCGCGCCGGGGACTCCCAAAGTGAAAATCTTTTCGACCTTGATTTTGACGACGGCTTTGGGCGGTGCCATCCCGGGGCGCTTTTGCGCCGCGGCAACCGCCTGCTCGTAGAGTTCGCCCGAGGTCACCACTTCCGGGACGCCGACGAAGCGGAATCCTTTCATTTTCTCGCGGTCTACAACGGCGATCGCGACCGTGGAGCCATTTTGAATATTGCTCCAGGTCTGCTTGCCGGTCACCTCGTTGTAAGCCAGATGTTCATCGTCCAGCACGCGTGTGCTGCGTTTTGGTCCGAGGTTAGGTGTTCCGTCCGGATTGACCGTCGCTACAAAACATTGCTGCGCGGCGACCAAATCTTTCATTTCTTGAGTGAGTTTAGCCATTGGTCTTCCTCCAAGCAACGGAGCCAATTTAATTCTATCCCGCTGGTGGTTTTCTGTCAACCCTCGCAATCTGTGGAAGCGAAGTTTGTTGGTGGCAGTAACGGGAAATCACTTCCAACCATTCCGCGCGCTGACCTCGGATAGCCAACGCGCGCGCGCTTTCGGAATCCGCATGTGCGTCGCGTAATCGACCCAGACGATGCCGAAGCGCTGTGTGTATCCCTTCGCCCATTCAAAATTGTCCAGCAGCGACCAGACGAAATAACCCGCGTTGGGCGCATCGGAGTACCTCGCGCCGTTTTCCGTGACGAAAATCTTCGCGGGACGATAATCGAAATGCGCCTTGTTTGACCACCGCGCGCGTGTAATGGTTCAGCCCGAAAAATCCGTCTGCGTCGCAATTGCAGCGAGGTTTCTCGGCTGAACGAACGCCATTCCCTCGTGCGGCAGCGCGCCAGAGCGCGGATTGTTCCAGCTGCCATACGCGCCGGCGCGCCGCGTCATTCATCGATGAGCGCACGGCGCGTCGGGTCATACGGCGCGAACCCATTGACCGCTCTGCGCGCTCGAAAACATCGCCTCGATCAATTTCATATTGGCAACCGCGTCTTCAATGGGCGTTGGAACGGCAGTGCCATTGAGAATCGCCAGGGAGAATGCATCGCCCTGAAGAGTATACTGATCGCAAGTGTCCAAGACGATCTCTTCCACTTGGGAGCCGCGTTGATGCCACATCTTGCACGGCTGGTCGGGCGGCGCGTTGAACGGAATCTCAATTTCGATGCGCCCTTCCGTGCCGAAGATGTTGACGCGTTGATAAGGCGTCAGTTGCGTCGAGCAAGTGAACGTCGATGTGCCGCTTCCAAAATCCAACATCCCCGAAGCGAGCCGGTCGGTCTTGAGCGATGGATCATACTCCACGATTCCGCAGACGCGCGCGGGCGCGCAGCCAAAGATAAATCGCGAGACCGACAGGTTATAGCAACCAATGTCCATCAGTCCGCCGCCGCCGATGCCTGCCTGATTGCGAATATTGTCCGGATCGACGTTGTAGTACGAAAAGAAAGATTGGATGGTTCGCAGTTCGCCGATTTTTCCGTCGCGGACCAGTTGCTGGGCGCGCTGCCACTGCGGATGAAAGCGATACATAAACGCCTCCAGCACTTTGAGGTGTGGATGCTGCTTGGCAACCTCGACCAGAGTTTGCGCTTCGGCGGAACTCAAGCCAATGGGTTTTTCGCACAGGACGTGTTTGCCCGCTTGCAGCGCTTGGATCGACCATGGCACATGCAGGTGGTTCGGCAGGGGAATGTAGACTGCCTCAATGTCTGGGTCAGCCAGAAGTTGCTCATATGATCCGTACGCCTTTGGAATTCCCAGCCGCGTCGCGGCGGTCTGCGCTCTTCCCAGATCACGCGATGCAATCGCGGCGATATGGCAATAGTTGCCGCGCTGCATGGCGGGCAAGACCTTTTCGAGCGCGATACTGGCGGTACTCAGGATTCCCCATCGAATTTTTCGCATGATCGTTCTTCCCCTATCGACAGCCGGTCACGGCATCACCACGCCAATCGTCAGCAAGATGTTCGCGTAGATACGCTGCTCGCCGGTCGCGATCACGAGCGCCGTGTCGGGCTGGCGCGCCGCGTCGTAAAACTCGAAACGACCTAGCGGTTTGAGCGTGATCTCTTTCGGCAAAAGGTTGCGAAACTCGCTAAAGACCGGCGGTTCGTCGCTGGTCGCGGGCTGCATTACTTCCGCCGCTTCGATCGGAATGGCTTCAATCAGCACGCGCAACACATCGGTCACCTTGAGCATTCCCGGCGCAAGATTCAAATACGCGCGCTGGGCGTGTGGATTGGCGCCTGTGCCAAATGGAAAATTGCCGTCGGCGATCAACACTTTGGTCCCATGCCCCGCACCGCCTAGCGCGGCAAGGATTTCAGGATGGAGCAATTTGGTTTTGAGCATTTTATTCCCCCGTTGAATTGTCAAGTATACGCTTAAAGCGCGCAAAGGCGTCATCCCATGCGCTCGAATTGCGCGGCTCGTAGGTGCGGAGTGGAAAGGTCGCGTGGACGATTTCGCGCGCTTCGCGCCACGAGGCGCAATCACCGCCGGCGATAATCTGCGCCAGTACATTGCCAATGGCGGTCGCTTCCACCGGACCCGCATACACCGGGCGCGCGCAGGCGTCCGCGGTGAATTGGCACAACAATGGATTCTGCGATCCGCCGCCAACAACGTGAATCGCTTCAAGCCGATAACCCAGAACACGTTCCAAGTGTTCCAATGTCTCGCGATATTTGAGCGCGAGACTTTCGAATGCGACGCGCAGGAGCGCGGCGCGATCCTGCGGTACGGGTTGGTGAGTTGTCGCGCAGAAATTTTGAATCGCCCGCGGCATGTCATCGGGACTCGTAAACGCGGCGTGGTCTGAATCGACAAACGCTTGGAATGGGGACGCGCTTTCGGCGAGCGCGACGAGGGCATCGTAGCTCAGCTCAGCGCCTTCTCGCGTCCACGCGCGCCGACATTCTTGTACCAACCACAAGCCGGTAATGTTCTTGAGCAAACGGAACGTGTGGTCCACGCCGCCTTCGTTGGTAAAGTTGAAATCCCGCGTCGCATCGGTAATGATCGGCTCTGACACGACCGTGCCCATCAGCGACCACGTGCCCGAACTGATATACGCATAATGCGCCGCGTGTGCGGGTACTGCGGCGACTGCCGAGCCGGTATCATGACATGCCGGCGCGATGACTTGGGTCTGACGCAATCCAGGTTGATCCGCGAGCGGCGCAAGCAACGCACCAAGGTTCGTCGTAGGTGGAACGACACGCGGCAAAATGCGGGATGGCAGCCCTAGGCGCTCCAGCAGCTCGGTCGCCCAGGATTGATTGCGCGGGTCGTAGAACTGGGTCGTCGTCGCGATCGTAAACTCGCCTAGCTTCTCCCCGGTGAGCCAGTAATTGAACAAGTCGGGCGTCATCAGCAGCGTGTGCGCGATGTCGAGCGCCGGCGAACCCGCCATTGCCGCCCATTGGTATAGCGTGTTCAACTGCATGAACTGAATGCCGGTCGTGCGAAAGACTTGCGTACGCGGCACGCGTTCGAAAACCCTTTCCATCATGCCGTCCGTCCGGTGATCGCGATAGTGATACGGATTGCCAATCAGCGTCCCGTTCTTGTCGAGCAACCCGAAATCCACGCCCCACGTATCCACGCCGACGCTGGCAATTTCGCCGCATTCTTTGGCGGCGAGCATTATTCCGGTTTGGATCTCATCGAACAACCGCAGCACGTCCCAATGCAGATGCCCCGCGACGCGCACCGGACGATTCGGAAAACGATGCGCGACATCGAGCGAAAAATGGGCGCCGTCGAATTTTCCCACGATCGCGCGTCCGCTTTCCGCCCCCAGATCAATCGCGACAAAATTCTTGGTCATGGCAAACGTCCTCAAAAGATAGTTTGCTGGATATTCAACGATTTCGAGATTGCTCTGACTTCATCGGCGGACAACCCTTCGGCTTGCTCGCGGTTCACGAGATTGAGATACTCGTAATGCGCGGCGGTTTCCGCGTATTCGATCCGATCGGTCGCGCGCTTGACGGATTGATCCGAGCGCGCCATTGCCCCATGCTTCGACCACACGACGACGCGATGCGACCGCAACGATTCCACCGTTCCTGCCATCAATTCGGGCGAGCCGGGAACCCGAAACGGCACGACGCCCAAGCCCTCCGGCAGATTGACAATGGCTTCGGGCTGCCAGCGCAGCAGATGCTGGTTCAAATACGACTCGTCGCGGTACGCCGGCAGATGGCTGAGGTACGTGAGGTGCAAAGGTTGCGCGTGAACGACCGCGTGAAAGTTCGTGCGGGTACGAATGACTTGATCGCAGTGCACGGCGAGGTGCGAATTAAATTCGCTCGTAAGCCGCGTAAACAGTTTGCGCGGCGAGGTACAGAGCCGCGCGGCGCGTCCGCTGGCATTGACGATCACACACCCCAGGTTCGCCGCCGGATCGTCTTTGATTTCGCGCAAGCGCCGCCCCGAACCTGTGACGAGGAAGATACCGCCGGCGAGTTCTGGTGCGGCTTGAGGCAATTCGATCTCTTCTTCGAGCGGAAACTTGCGGCGCGGGTCCACTTGCCAGCCGAGATAGACCGAGATATTTCCCGCCGCGCCTTCGCTCGCTTCAATTTCGGAGAGTCGTCGCCCCGCTTCGCCAATCGAAATCAAAATTTCTTCAAATTCAGGATACGGCGCTTGAATCGCCATGGCATCTCTCCTGGGTCTACTTTTCACGCGGGTGGATAAAAAATGGCGACGACCGCAAACGCCACGAGCGTCGCCAGCGTCGCGAGCGAAAGCGTGTTGCCAACGAACGTACGATTCGCCAGATCCGAGTCCTGGATGAACAACGGAATGATGAACGGCGGCGGTAGAATGAACATTGTCATCACCGCGGCTTGGAAAACGGAATCCAGATGGAGCCATGGTCGTATGACCAGCGCGTTAAGCAGCCCGCCGACCGGGACCCACAGCAGCAATCGAATGCCGAGGGTTTGAATCGGCTTGACGAGCTGGCTCGGTTCCAGGCGCACTTCGTATCCGATCATCAGCGCGATCAACGGCGTCGTCAACGCGCCGAGGAGTTCCAGCGTCTTGACGATGCTAGCGGAAACCGGCGACGCGTTGATCAGCGCGAATACGCCGGTTTGATTCACGGCGACGCCCAAGAGAATCGCGACGATGACCGGCGTTTTGATAAAATTTAGCGCCGTTTCGGAGAATCGTTTCGCGCCGCTCGTCAAGCGTTCCAGCACGTTGACCAGGACAAAGAACACGAACGTCACTTGACCCAGGTCGATGATCGCGAATTTGAAAATGTTATCGGCGCCGTACACCGCGCCGTAGATCGCATAGCCCATCATCCCGGCTTCAAACCCTGTCATCAGCATTGGAAAGTAAGGCGACGGGATTCGGACGAACGGCTGAATCCACTTGCCGAGGAGCAGCGCCGCGAGACACGCCGCAAACACGATCACGACGATGATCAGGTGGCGCAGCTCCAAACTCACGCGCGCGAATGCGAGGAATAAGAGCGCCGGCAGCGTCAAATTGATCACCAACTTTTTCATATCCTGGATGGCTGCTGCACGCAAGAAATGAATCTTGTTCAAGTACATGCCGAGCAGCAGCAACAGGACGATGGGCAGTACTTTGGACAGCGCGTCTAGGACGGTCATCTTACAGTTTCTTGCCCAGCATCAGTTTCGCGTTGTTCTCGCCGCCGTTTTCCAAATACAGCAATGGCGCCGGTCGATCGACGCCTTCGACGAAACCGGGGCGCGCTGCCCAATTCGCTTCCGACAGTACGTTGTTCAAGTCCATCCAATACTCCAACCGCGCGGGCGTGAGACCCTGGATCATGTGCATGTGATTCGCGGGCGGATAGTGCTTGTATTCGTACATCGTCGCGTATTTCGGCACGACGAAGGTGTGGGGCCATTCCCAGTTCGTCATGTGGCACAGCGCGTCCGCCAATTTTGCCGGCACTTGCGCTGTCGTCGCTTCGTCCCACGCCAAGCCAAACATTCCACTCAGACTGCTGTACGTCAAGCGCCCCGCAATGCCTTCCAAGCCGCCGGGCGAAACAAACGTCACCGAATTGCCTAGTCCCGGAAAATAATTCTGATCGGCAAGCGGCATGCTCACGCTCGCCAGCAATTCATCGATACTTGCGCCGGGTTTGCCCGCCCAATCGAACGACGCGCTGCCCGAGTTGTCGCCATCGACGAGACCTTTTTGCGCCCACAGTTCGTTCGCGGGTAATTCGACGCCAACGTTTTTCGCCAGCGCTTCGAGCTCCCATTTCTCCCACACTTTGCGGAAATCCATGAACAACGGCGGATTGCCGCCGGTCAATGCCGAGAAGAACAACATCGTGAGCAAACCCTGTACGTCGGCTTCCGTCGCGAACGGCGTCGGTATCTTTTTGCCATTATGATCGAACGTCGAGTTGAAGAACGATTCCATTGTATCGGCGACGGGAAGCGGCGCGCCGCGCAAGTCCGAGCCCCATTCCAGCTGGCTCATAAAGCCGCCGCCAACCGCATCCAAATCGTTGAGCAAGTTGCGCGTGACGAGATACAGCGCGAGACTCTGATTGAAACGCGCCGAGTCGGCTTCGCCGCGCAGTTGCAAACGTTTGTCGATGTGCTGGTCCACGAACGCGCGCAGCGCTTGCAATTCCGCGACGTCGTACGCGCGTTTGTTCAGCATGTCCGCGAGCAATTTCATATCGAGCCGCGTAATCTCCACGCCGAATTGCGCGCGCGTGGGCAAGACGTGCGCGAGCGCGGTTTCCATTCCCATCGAATCGTGACCGAAGACGACGACGCGCCGACCTTTCAACGCTTGCGTCGTGATGGCGGCAAAGCACCAATCCACCAGCGCCTGCGCGGTGGATTCGGTCATTACCGGATTCATGCCCGTGTCCGCCCAGGTGCCCACGTTGAGATGCGAGAGCCGGCCGGACTGCGCGAGCGCGCCGTTGACCGCGTGCGCGAACACGACGCCCGGTTTCGGTCCGCTGTTGCCGCACGTGAAATTGATCGGCGTATCTTTGGGAAATTGCTGCAACAGCGAAATCACGCTGAGTTGCGGGAACGCCCAAGTGTCCGGCGTGCAGACCAGCACCTTAACGCCGGCGTCCTGGAATTGCTTGGCGACGAGATCGGCTTGCGGCTCGCCGTCCACCAAGATCGGCGACCAGACGACGCGCGCCGGCGAACCGTCTGGCAATTTCACGCGCTCCGCCAAAACGTTCGCCGCCATCTCGACGATGTTGCGGCAGCGCAGACGACTATCGGCATCAATGCGCGGGTCGCCAGGAACGAACACGCCAATCGCCGGCGTATTGCGCTCGAATTTTTCGGCTGCGTTAGACAGCATAGTTGCCCTTGCCATTCTGATTCTCCTTCGCTGCTCATTTTTTCAATGTGCGCTCGTGACCTGCGCCAGCACACGTTCGAAATCCTCTTTCGAAAAAATCCCAGCGCCGACAGTCAACGCGTTCGCCGTGCCTGCCGCGACGCCATACTTGACGGCGTCTTCCAATGAAAAGGAATGGGTCAGCCCATACGCAATGCCGGCAAGCATACAATCGCCGGAGCCGACCGCGCTTTTGATCGCGATCCGCGGCGGACGAACGCGGAACACTTGCGATCGATTCGCCGCGATTGCGCCGTCCGCGCCCAGCGACAGCACGACGAGGGTTTGATCATGCGTGGAAATCTCGATAGCGGCTTGGGTAAAATCGGCGCGCGTCTTGATTTTGCGTCCGAACAATTCCGCGAATTCTTTTTTGTTTGGTTTGATGAGTTGCGGTTTGCCCACTTCCACGCCAATCTTGAACGCCTCGCCGCTGCTATCCAGAAACGCCGGCACGCCGGCAGCGCGCGATATCTCGAGCAACCGACCGTAAAAATCCTTCGGCACGCCCGGCGGCAGACTGCCGGAAAACGTGACGGCGGTGTAATCGCCGATGATCGCGCGAAAATGCTCCTCGAATTCGTCAACCTTATCCGCCGGTACGGCGTCGCCCTTTTCGTAAATTTCCGTCAGCGTTTTCGTTTCGGCATCGAGGATGGACAGGCACGTGCGCGATTCGAAATCGGTATGCACAAACGACGCGCCGATGCCTTCGCGTCGCAAGCCGGCTTCGATGAATTGGCCGGCAAAACCGCCCACCCAGCCGGTAACGACCGGCGATTCGCCCAGGGATTTCAGTCCGCGCGCGACGTTGCAGCCCTTTCCGCCGGGCGTTGGAATCACTTGCTCCGGGCGATGGATTTGCCCCAGACGGAACGATTTGACGACAATCGTTCGATCAATCGCCGCATTTGGATTGACGCAAAGAATCATCTATGCCTTACCCGCCGCGCCGAAGAAACGAATCCGTTCGCGCACGCGTTCTTTCATCGCGTTGCGCGCCGGACCCAAATAGTTGCGCGGATCGAATTCGTCGGCGTCGGCGAGCGCCGCGCGCGCGCCGAGCGTAAATGCCTGGCTGAGCTGCGTCGCCACATTCACCTTGCACAAACCGAGCGCGATGCCTTGCGCGATGTATTCATCGGTCACGCCGGACGAGCCGTGCAAAACGAGTGGAATATCTACCGCCGCGCGAATCGCTTTCAGTCGTTCCAAGTCAATGGTCACCGTCTTCTGACGAATCGCGTGGACCGAGCCGAGCGCAATTGCCAGGACATCGATGCCGGTTGCCGCGACGAATTTTGCCGCGTCGTCCGGTCGGGTCATCTCGGTAAGTTCATCGACATGTCCGGTTTTATCCGCACACGGCACCTCGCCTAATTCCGCTTCAACGCTGACGCCGACGGAATGGGCAAGCCCGACGAGTTTTTGCGTGACCCGAATGTTTTCATCGAGCGGCAAATTGCCGCCGTCGAACATCACCGACGTAACTCCCAAGCCAATCGCTTGCGTCACTTCCGCTTCCGTGGCATGATCGAGGTGCAGCCCCATTGGGACGGGGACGCTTTCCGCGGCGATCTTGCCGATCGCCGACATGTACCGCAGACCGAGCATCGCGTCGCCGCTGCCCACGTACGACAGCGCGCGGTGGCTCACTTGAATAATCGCCGGCGCGCGCTCCGCTTCTGCCGCCGCGACGATCGCTTGCGCCTGCTCCAGGGTGTTCGCATTGAACGCGCCGAGCGCAAAGTGTTCGCGCTGGGCGCGAAGCAGCCAGGGTTTGAGAGTTACAAGCGTCATTGGCTACACGCTTTCTGGATTCAAGATAATTTTTCGATGCGCCAACTTGCGCGCGGCAATGTCGTTAAAGACCTGCGGCGCTTGCGATAGCGGATAGCGATGCGAAATCAGCGGCTGCGCCATTAACGTGCCGTTCATCAACGCGGTCAACGAATCGCTCCATTCATGTCCGGGGAACGGCGCCGAGTACGACATAAAACAGCCGTTGATGCTCAGCTCTTTCCGCATCATATCCTCGATGAATGAGAGCGGCAGGGTCTGATCGAGCGGCTGATTGCCGCCGCACACGATATTTCCGCGTGGGCGCGTGACCTGGATCGTTTGCAGCAGCGTTTGCGGCGCGCCTGCCACTTCCAGCGCGAGATCGACGCCATCGCCGGTCAGTTTCTTTATTTCATCCACCCCGTCGACGTTTTTTGGATTGAGCGTGACATGCGCGCCGAGCGCGCGTGCCGTCGTCAGGTTTTCGTCCAGGATATCGGAGCAGATGATTTGCTTTGCGCCGAGAATACGCAGCCATTGGACTGCCATCAAGCCCACCGAACCTGCGCCCAGCACCATCGCTGTTTGCCCGGCAACAAACTTGCCGAGATCGATGATGTGTCGCGCAACAGTCGATGGTTCGAGCAACGCGGCTTCTTCGAGCTTCAACGCGGCAGGCAGAATGAACGCGTTACGTTCCGGCAGCTCGACGTATTCGGCGTAACCGCCGGGCTGACGCGAGCCGATGAAGGAATAGCGATGGCACGCCGAGTACCGCCCGAGTTTGCATTGCTCACATTCAAAACACGGCACGAGTGGAATCACCGCCGCGTGTTTGCCGACGAGGTTCGTATCCACGCCGTCGCCGACTTGGGCGATGATGCCAGCGCATTCGTGCCCCAGGATCATTGGATAGGTACGATGTCCTTTTGTAAAGCGCATAATATCCGATCCGCAAATCGAAACGGCTTGCACTTGCAGCAGCACATGCCCGGGCTGCGGCGTCGGAGTTGGCACATCGTCATAGGTGATGACGCCCTTATTTTCCAGAACAACCGCCTTCATTCACCAGTCCTTTCTATCTTCCGCGCCGCGCGCGCGGCGAGAAATCATCCCATCAGAATTTGTTTGTGTTTTTCCGTGACGGACGCGAGGTGATCGAACTCACCGAGAAGTTTGCGCGAGACGTTGAGATAAATTTCAAAGAGGTCTTCATACATCGCGTGTCGCGCTGGCGATGGTTCGAACACCTGGCGTTGCGGAAGCAATTCCTCGACGCACGCGCCGGCGTCATCGCGCAGTCCGATGGCTTGCGCCGTCAGCGCGAACAGCCCGAGCGAGTGCCCGCCTTCACCGCCGTCCGCGCGCCGTGCGACGACGAATGGTTTGCCGTAGATGTCGGCTTTGATCTGGCACCATGCCGCGCTTGCCGTTGCGCCGCCAGAGCCAAGATATTCTTGCACGCGCGCGCCTTTTTGCGCCGCAATGCGAATGTTGTCATACACCGCGAACGCGCACCCTTCCATCACCGCGCGCAGCATATCGCCGCGCGTCGTCTTGTACGACATGCCGAAGAACACGCCGCGCGCGCGGCTGTTCCACAGCGGCGTGCGTTCGCCCGCCATATACGGAACAAAAATCAACCCGTGCGCGCCTGCCGGCGTCCGCGCCACTTCTTGGCTGAACAGATCGAACGCGTTCGCTTCCATTGGCGCAAACGTGTCGCGGAACCAGCCGAGCGACCCGCCCCCGACGGTGCCGCCCTGCAAAAGATATTGCCCCGGCAAAACATGATGCGAGAAAATCAATTGCGGCTCGACGACGATGTGATCGATGCTGACGGCGATCCCACCGGCTTGCCCGCCCTGCTCGTTGGTTTGCCCCACGCGTGTGACCCCAGCGCCAAGCGCGCCGACTGCCGCATCAAGACAGCCGACCAACACCGGGATGCCATCGGGCAGACCGGTCTGTGTTGCCGCATGCCTAGTCAGCATCCCGGCGATGTCGGCGCAAGCCGCGAGGCGCGGTAATTTTCCCAAAGAAATTCCTAATAATTCCGCGGCGTGTTCGTCCCACTGTTCGCGCGCGATGTCGAAAAAATGATAGCCATACGCTTGCGTATAATCGCACGTCATTTCGCCGGTGAGGCGCGCGGTGATAAACCCTGAGCACGTCAGAAATTTCGATGCGGCGTCGAAGATTTTGGGGCGCTGGTTTTTCAGCCAGAGCAACTTGGGCGTGATGTACGCCGCGTCAAGCGGGTTGGCGACGAGGTTGATCAGCTGCTCCGCTTCCGGGAGCGCGCGCAGCCATTGCGTTTCAGCTTCGGCGCGGCGGTCCAGCCAGATTATCGCTGGGTGCAGCGGCTCGCTATGCTGATCGACCGGTACCAGCGTCCAACCCATGCCATCGACCCCAATGCCGGCGATCTGGCGCGCATCGATACCTGCCGTTGTCACGACCTGACGAATCGTTTGGCAAAGGGCATCCCACCACAGGTTGCCGTCGATCTCCGCCCACAATGGATGGACCCGATTCAGCGGATACGCTTGCGCGGTTTCGGCGATGCACGCGCCGCGTTCGGTCCACAGCGCGGTTTTGACGCTCGACGTACCCACATCAATTGTGAGGATGTAGCGATGTTTCATTCGTCACACTAAAAAGGCGAGGCACTGAATGCCTCGCCTCGTCGCAAGCATTATCACCGCGTGGTAATTTCTCCGTTGACATCCCATAAATCTTCCCAGCCCCGCGCGCCTTGCCACAAAAAGACTTGGCCTTTGATCAGGCGACAATTCTTGTCAATTCCGGCAATCGCTTGCATTTCTTCATCGGTGAGCGGATCGGACACCACGCATTTCAAATTGCTCAAGTACTGCTCGCGACGAATCGAAAACGGAATCGGGACCTGTCCGCGCTGCGCTGCCCACTTGACGCACACGACTGCCGGGTGAACGTTCAACCGCTGAGCGATCGTGACGATCACTGGGTCTTCAATGTCTACCGTGTCCGCGTCCGTCCGGTCGCGGTTGGGTCGCCGAGGCGAACCAATTGGCGAGTACCCAATCGGGACGATGCCGTTATTCACGACGAACCGGAATAGGTCGGGCTGTTGAAAGTGGGGATGCAATTCCATTTCGTTGCATGCCGGTTTGATCTCGGCATCGCGCAAAATCAGTTTCAGTTTTGGAATGGTTACGTTGGATGTGCCGATATGCCGGACTAGTCCGCGCTCGACCAGTTTTTCCATCTGCCGCCACGTTTTCATGAAATGTTCGTGGATGTAGGGCTGGGCGCACGGATCGCGTGAATCTGCGCTCACGCCCGGCGCGTGATGGTTCGGAAAGGGCCAATGGACCAGATAGAGATCGAGATAATCTAACTGCAAATCCTTAAGCGATTTTTCACAAGACGGAATGACATCGTACTCGCCATGCTTGTCATTCCAGAGTTTCGACGTGATCCACAATTCCTCGCGCGGGACGCCGCCCGCCATCACATCGCGCAACGCGAGACCGATCAAATGCTCATTGCCATAAACCGACGCGCAATCAATTTGTCGATAGCCAACGGCAATTGCGTCTTGGACCGCTTGCGCTATCTCTTCCGCCGAGAAGCGATCCGAGCCAAACGTGCCGAGTCCGATGCCGGGTATTTTCGCGCCCGTGTACAATGGGCGATGCGGAACGAGTTTAGGATCCACTCCGTCGCTGGCGATGACGAATGCATTCGACATCCGAATCCTCTCTTGGTGTGAGCATGACAGTACGGGTACGACAGGCGGGCGCATGAGCGTCGAGCAAGGGAGGATGGAGATGGACTCCATCCTCCTCGTGGCGCAAGCCCTTATTTGTAGAGCAGAGCGGAAATGGTGGGATCGTCGATGTTGGTCTTGTCGAACCAATGGAAACCGGTGTCAATCGTCTTGGGCAAGGTCTGACCCTTGATCGCCTTGACGGCGGAATCCACGCACTTGTAGCCAATGCCGATGGGGTCTTGGGTGATTGCGCCCGCCTCGACGCCGCTGCGAATCGCGTCCAACTGCTGCTGACCGGAATCGTAGCCGATGACGACGAGCTGTCCTTCCTTCTTCAATTCTTTCACCGCGTTCAGCACGCCGATGATCGAACCTTCGTTTGCGCCAAAGTAACCCTTGAGATTCGGGTGGGCTTGGATCACGGCTTTGGCGATGTCTGTCGACTTGAGCTGATCGCCCGCGCCGTACTGAAGGTCAACCACCGTGACATTCGGGTGCTTGGATTTCATCTGGTTGATGAACCCGTCGCGGCGGTCAATGCCGGTGCGGCTGGTCTGGTCGTGCACGATGACTGCCACTTCGCCCTTGTCGCCGATCAACGTTGCCATTTTATCGGCGGCATACGCGGCGGCTGCCACGTTATCCGTTGCCGCGGTGGTTACGGGAATGTCGCTGTCCACGCCGGAGTCAAAGCCGACGATGGGGATGTTCGCGGCTTTGGCTTTTTGCAACAGCGGAATTGCCGCCTTCGAGTCGAGCGCGGCGAAGCAGATCGCCGCAGGTTTCTTGTCGAGCGCGGTTTGCAGCATCTCGATTTGCTTGTCAACCTGCGACTCGCTTTCGGGTCCCTCGAACGTAATGTCAACGTTCAAGTCCTTGGCGGCATTCTGAGCGCCCAGCTTAACCGCTTGCCAGAACTGATGCTGGAAGCCCTTGGAAATGACGGGGATGTACGGCTTGGCGCCTGCCGACGACGCGGGCGCGGTAGTGGCTGCTGGCTGCGCTGGTGCCGTGGTTGGCGCGGCGGTGGGGCTGGCGCACCCTACTACGATGGCGACGAGCAGCAGGGCAACGATGGCGAAAAACAGTTTGTTCGTCTTCATGACGATTCTCCTCCTGAGGTTTTGTGTGTCACGCGCCTGTCTCGAACCTTTTTCGATAATCCTGCCGCTATGGTCTTATAATCACCTCCGACTGTGAATGAGAACGCGCGTTGCTACGCCTCCCGATGTTGAGATGCTACTGTTGTTGACGGCGGACGATGTCCAAGTACACCGCCAGGATGACGATGGTGCCGGTAACGACCGTCTGCCATTCTTGCGGGACGGAAAGGATGCGCAGCCCATTGGACAGCGTGCTGATGATGAACGCGCCGATGACCGTTCCCAAGATCGTGCCTTCACCGCCGCTGAGGGATGTGCCGCCGATGACCGCCGCAGCGATGGCGTCCAATTCATAGCCCTGTCCCAGCGAGGGCTGCGCGGAGTTGAGTCGGGCGGCAATCACGACGCCAGCCAATCCGCTAAAAAGCCCGCCCAGCGTATAGACGGCGATCTTCCAGCGATCGACATCGACGCCGGAAAGCCGGGTCGCCTCCTCGTTACTGCCCAGCGCAAAAGTATATCTGCCGAGCACGGTCTTGGTCAGAATCAAACCGGCTACGATGGCAGCACCGAACATGATCAACACCGCGTTCGGGACGTCGAATCCTGGAATGACCGCGCCCAACACGGAACTCATTGCCATATTATTGAACTCGGGCGTATCGTTGAAATAAATCGGTTTCAAGCCGGAGAAGACCAGCGCAAGTCCTTTGGCAATGTACAACATGCCCAGCGTCGCAATAAAGGGCGGCACTTTCATCTTGGCAATGATCGAACCATTGATCAGCCCGGCAATCGCACCGGTCGCCAGTCCGCCCAAGATACCCAGCGGCACCGGCAAATGCCAAAAGGTAATGAACACCCCGGTCATCACGGCGGATAGCGTCATCACGGTACCGATGGACAGATCGATGCCTGCGGTGATGATGACGAAGGTGACGCCCAAGGCGAGGATGCCGTTTACAGCCGTCGCCAGCAAAATGCCAACGATGTTGTCGAACTGGAAAAAGTTCGGCGACGCAATCGAAAACACGATGAACAAGAGAATCAGCGCGCCAAATGCCAATAATCTCTGCACAGCATCCGAACGGAATAGCGATTTTTTGAGCACGATTTGATTGTCCATAGTTTTACATTCCTGCTTGCAGAATCGATGGGTTTGATTTCGCCGGCGCGTTACGCCGCGCGCTGAGTGGCAAACTTCATGATTTTCTCTTGTGTGGCTTCAGCGCTGTTCAGTTCCCCGGTGATTCGCCCCTCGCACATCACGATGATGCGGTGACTCATTCGGAGAATTTCTGGCAATTCCGAAGAGATCATAATGATCGACTTGCCTTGCTGCGCCAGATCGTTGAGGAGCCGGTAGATTTCACTCTTTGCGCCAACGTCGATCCCGCGCGTCGGCTCGTCAAAGATCAGAATATTGGTATTGGCAGCCAGCCACTTGCCGATGACGACCTTCTGTTGATTGCCGCCGGAGAGATTGCTGGTTTTCTGCTGCAAACTCGGCGTCTTGATCGAGAGCATTTTGACGAAATGATCTGCCGTCGTGTGGGTTTTGGAACTGTTCACCCAGCCGAGCATGCCCATAAATTTCTGAAATGCCGCCAGCACAATGTTGGCTTCTACGTCCATTTTCAGCGTCAAACCGTAACGCTTGCGGTCTTCGGACAAATAGGCGACGCCGTACCGGACCGCATCGGTCGGACTTTTGATCGGGGCTTTTTTGCCCAGCACAAAAATCTCGCCGGATTCAATCCGGTCCGCGCCAAACACCGCGCGCGCCACTTCAGTCCGCCCCGACCCCACTAGCCCCGCAAAGCCCAGGATTTCTCCTTTTTTCAAATTGAAGCTCACGTTCTTGATGAGGTTGCCCCGGTTGAGATTCTTTGCCTCGAGTACGATTTCCTGACTGGGCTTTTCCGGCACTTCCGGACTGGATTCGTAAATCGTGCGTCCCACCATCATGCTGATGATCCGGTCGATCGTCACTTCCCCGGTTCGGACGGTATCCACATAGCGCCCATCGCGCATGACCGTGACCCGGTCAGAGATTTGCTTCAGTTCTTCCAGGCGATGGGAGATGTGTACGATGCCTACGCCTTTTTCGCGGAGCTGACGAATGATCCGGAACAGTTCGTCAATTTCCGCGTCGGTCAACGCGGCGGTCGGTTCATCCATAATCAGGATTTCGGAATTGAACGACAGGGCTTTGGCGATCTCGACCATCTGCTGCTTGGCGACAGTGAGCGCAGAAACCTTGGTCCGCGGGTCCAACCGCAAGTGCAACAGCGCCAACAATTCTTGCGTCTTTTCGTTGATCGCTTTTTCGTCCAGAACGAATGAGAGAGCCGCGCGCGGTTCTCGCCCGATAAAAATATTTTGGGCGACGGTGAGATGCGGCATCAGGTTGAGCTCCTGGTGGATCATGCTGATGCCGAGATGCTGCGCGGCGCCCGGATTTGGAATTTCGACTTCCTTGCCCTTGTACAGGATGCGCCCAGCATCTTTGGCGTAGACGCCGGCGAGCACCTTCATCAACGTGGATTTGCCGGCGCCGTTTTCGCCGACGAGAGCGTGCACTTCGCCCTTTTGTAGTTCGAACGCCACATTGTCCAAGGCGCGCACGCCGGGGAAGGTTTTGCTGATGCCTTCCATCGTGAGAATGACGTCACCCATAAAGCGCTCTCCATCCAATGATCAAAACAGCGTCGAGTCTTTCTGCGGTGCGATCTACGCGGCGCATTTTCCCAGTTCCTGCCCGCAGGATTTCCGGATTATCAATTCCGTGTCCAAAACGATCTCGCGAAATTTTCGCCGCCGGGCTTGGGTCGTGATGCGTTTCAGGAGCAATTCCGCCGCTACCGCGCCGATCTTGGACGCGTCTTGAGCGCAGACGGTCAGGAAGGGATAAATCGCGGACGCCTGCGGAATGTCGTCAAAACAGACCAGAGCCATATCTTCTGGCACACGCAAACCTGCTTCTCGCAACGCGCGGAGCACTCCAACACCCATAAAATTGTTCGTCGCGAAAATCGCCGTCGGGCGGGGAGTTACCGACAGCAGCTCTCTGACGAATTGAAAACTGCTGCCTTCCTTGTAGTTGCCTTGTTTGATCAGAGACTTGTCAACCGGGATGTCGTGGTTCTGCAATGCTTGGCAATAACCGGTAAGTCGCTCTTCGGCAGTCGAAATATGCGCCGGTCCGCTAATCATCGCAATCCGCCGATGCCCCAATTGGATGAGATGTTCCGTCAGGCGACGCGCGCCTTGTTCCCCATCGCTGCGTACCACATCCGCCTTGAAACCATGCACCTCGCGGTCGATCACTACACACGGGATATTATGGCGCTTGAGCGGCAAGAGCACACTGCCGTTATCGGTCGTAGGCGCGATAATAATTCCATCGACCCGGCGCTGCAGGAGGATGTTAATATAGTTCGCCTCTTTTTCGGGGTTCTCGTCCGTATTGCACAGAATGACGTGATAGTCTTTTTGGGCAGCGGTATCTTCAACGCTGCGAGCGATCGTAGTCCAGAAGGGGTTCGTCACATCGGTAAGAACAAGGGCGATCGTGTGGGTCTTGCTGGAGCGAAGACTTTTCGCCATCGCATTGGGGACATAGTGCAGTTCGGCAATGGCTTTGGAGACGCGCGTGCGCGTCAGGGGATTGACGCCGGGCGCGTTGTTGACCACTCGCGAAACCGTGATGGGAGCGACGCCGGCTAATTTTGCTACATCGCGAACGGTAACCATAATTGACTCGCCTTTGAGCGTGATCGAAAATGGCGCAGTGGATAAAAAAGAATGCCTCTCCCGTTTTTGGGAGAGGCATTCAAGACCTCAACATGATCGATCTCATCGCGCGTGCCGGCATCTTTGCATGGCACAGTCCACGCCGAACCGCTCTAGCATCGCCGTCGTCGACAGCTTCAGGCGAGGTGAGGAGCGGTAAATGGTACCGTTATCATGGTAACGTTACCGGAAAGGATTATAAGCGAAGTGGGGTGTCTTGTCAATCAGAAATTTTGTGCTACCCAGGTCGTGGAGTTAATGGATGCGACAAGCCGCGGCGACAAACGCGCGCAGAAAACAAAATCGCCCGCGCGGCGCGGGCAAGTAACGACTGCTCGTCGGGCGCGCTCGATTGACCAGATGCGTAACGACCAGTTGACGGCTGCTCTCTGGCGTCAATTGTGGCGCGGGCAGGACCGAGATCAACGTCCCGCACATTCGCGGTCGAGAGAGCGGGTAAAATCTCTAACTCGAATTGTTTCGCTAACGCGGGATCCCGTTGATAGGTCGTGCGCCATTTCGGTTTCACCAATCGCTGAACGGTCACTGCGCAAAGAGGGTCTTCACAATTGCGGCAATTTGGAGTATTCTGGTCTATGGTGGTATAGACCAGAATGTCTAAGAGTCTGTCTGAAAAGTTCTAAATCTCTCGCAAAGACGCCAAGACGCAAAGGATTTAGCAAAAACTTCTTGGCGACTTTGCGGCTTTGCGTGAGTTTTAAGACTGGTTCTAAGAAAATGTCTGCCTGTCTGCACCGCGAAGCCCCAGATCCACTCTACGCGCAACTCAAAAATTCGTTGACTGCCGATATCGCGTCCGGGCGCTACCGTCCGCATCAACGTCTCCCCTCCGAGCGCGAACTTTCCAATCGATTCCAAGTGAGCCGGATGACCGTGCGCCAAGCTCTGCTTGAGTTGGCACGCGACAATGTGGTTTATACTCGCATGGGCAAAGGCACCTTCAAAGTGGTCACCGCCACCCCTGAAGTCGCGGCGGCATTGCGAATCACGCCGGGAGCAGAGACCATCATGCTTTCCCGTCTGCGCCTAGCCGACGGCGTCCCATTAGCCATCGAAACCGCGTACCTGCCGTTTGTCCGCTTTCCCGATTTGTTGACCCATAATTTTGAGATCGAGTCACTGTATGACGTGCTTGAGAATCAGTACGGCGTGAAACTTACTCGGGCTGAGCAGACCATTGAAGCGGCAATCGCTGAACCACGCGAAAGCGAGCTGCTTGAGCTGACCCGGCGTAATGCCGTGCTCAATATCCGGCGGCTGACATTGACCGACGCGGGTGTGCCGGTCGAATATGTCTGCTCGATTTATCGAGGCGACCGCTACAAGTTCCGTTCGACTTTGAACACCCGGACGGTGACTTGATGAGCGATCTAGTCGTGAGCGGACCAGCGCTTCTGCCTAATCGAAAGATTACCGACGTGACGATTTTCGTCGAACAGGGAGTTATCGAGCGCGTGTCGCTGGGGCTTGATGCCGGAGCCGACTTGACCATCACCGAAGGCTGCATCGCGCCGGGATTGATCGACCTTCAAGTCAACGGCAGCTTCGGTTTGGATTTTACCACAGACGCAAGCACGGCGACCCAAGTGGCGGAGCGCTTGCCTGCGACCGGCGTCACCGCATTTTTGCCAACGATTATTACTGCACCGCCCGACGCGTACTCGAAGTTGTTGCGCGAATTGCAGCAAGCGCGTCGGGACGCGCCCCGCTTCCAAGCACAGATACTCGGAGCGCATTTGGAAGGACCGTATCTCAACCCCATTCGGCGCGGGGCACATAATCCGGCTCTCCTTCGCGTCATCGACCTCGCTGAAATCGCGCGTTGGGCTGATCCTTCCATCGTGCGCTTGGTCACCTTGGCGCCGGAATTGCCGGGTGCATTGGACGCGGTGAAAGCATTGCGCCGCAACGGCATCGCGATCAGCGCGGGGCACTCGAACGCGACTTACGTTGAAGCCCTCGCAGGATTTGAAGCCGGAATCAGTTGGGGGACGCATTTGTTCAACGCAATGAGTCCCTTGGAGCATCGAGAGCCGGGACTTGCCGGTGCGCTGTTGTCCGCGTCGGTCCCGTGCGGGCTGATTGTCGATGGAATTCATGTGCATCCAGCGGCGGTCAAACTCGTCTATCGCGCCAAGGGGGCGGACGGTCTGACTTTGGTCACCGATGCCATGGCGGCGACGATGATGCCGCCCGGTCGCTATATGTTGGGTGACCGCCAAGTTATTGTGAACGAAAATTCGGCTCGGCTATCCGATGGCACGCTGGCGGGCAGCATCTTGACACTGGATCAAGCGGTGCGAAATACGATGGCTTTCACAGGGTGCTCGTTGGCAGACGCTCTGACGATGGCATCGACCACGCCCGCGCGCGTGCTGGGATTAGAGCACATGGGCTGCATCGCCGTTGGTTACAATGCCGATTTGGTGGCTCTGAATCGAGCGCTGGAAGTAACGCACACGTTTGTCGCCGGACGGCTGGCTTACGAGAAACGAGACGTGTGAATCAAGATTCGATCAAGTCGCGGTGTTGTTCGCCCCATTCGCGGAACACAAAGTGTAGCCATCGAGCGCGCAGCGGAGTGGATCACCGCATCGCTCAGCCAGGGCGGAATGTTGCATGTTTTCGGCGCGGCGCATTCCTCGCTAATCGTTGCCGAGCTGTTTTATCGCGCGGGCGGACTGGCGCCGGTCAATCCGATCACCGATCCCAAGCTGGCTTGTCTGCGGGAGCACGGGACCATGAAGATCGGCGGATGAACGGAAGGAGGACCATGCGACAGAAACTGAGTGTGATCACCTTGGGGGTCAAGGATTTCAACCGCTCGCTGGAATTCTACCAAAAGGGATTGGGCTGGAAACCATCGAGCGCGAGCGGAGAGGAAATTGCTTTCTTCCCGATGGGCGGCGTCGTCTTTGCCTTGTACCCACGCGAGAAACTCGCCGAGGACGCGACGGTGGATCCGCGAGGCAGTGGGTTCTCAGGCATGACCCTGGCGTACAATGCCAAGAATCAAGCCGAGGTGGACGAGGTGCTGCGCACCGTTCAGGCGCTGGGTGCGAAGATCGTCAAGCCGGCGCAGAAGGTCTTCTGGGGCGGTTACAGCGGTTACTTTGCCGATCCGGATGGCTACTTGTGGGAAGTCGCTTGGAATCCAGACTGGGCTTTCGATGAACATGACAATCCGGTTCTACCGTAGTCGTCGCGAACCGCGGTTCGCATGATCGAAAGAAGGGACAGCTATGTGCCGGAATATCAGAACCTTGTTCAATTTCAGCCCGCCAGCCACCGACGATGAAATTCGGACCGCCGCGCTTCAATTCGTGCGCAAGCTTTCGGGCTTTCAGCAACCTTCGCGAGCCAACCAAGCGGCGTTCAATCGCGCCGTGGATGAGATTGCGGTGGCTGCCCGGACCATGCTCGATTCGCTCGTGACGAGTGCAGAGCCGCGCGATCGTGAGATCGAAGCGCAGCGAGCGCGGGCAAAGGCGGCGGAAAGGTTTGGTCGCCCGAGCAGAAAACCACGCGCAGAAGGACGATGAAATGTCGTGACGGATGACTGGACCGTATTGATTTTAAGCTGTAACCCGCCTTCCATCTACCGCGACGATAATCTCGCCGTCGTACTCCTGCCGCACTTGCATGGCAATGTCGACGGTTTGCGCCGGCGGATACAGATGCGTCAGCACGACGCGCTTGACCTTCGCCGCGCGAGCCACGCGCCCGACAGCATCTGCCGTCATATGATCGAGTGTAGCCCAGCCGCGCGGGAAGGCACATTCACAGACGAAAACATCCGCGCGCCGCGCGAGGTGTGTGAGGTCATCGCTCTCCACCGTGTCACCGGTGTAGACGACGGCGGTGTCCTTGGCTTCAAGCCGATAAGCGAGACTGTCATCGGTGTGCCCAGTCCGCGCCGTCTCGATAGTCCACGCGCCAAACTCGACGCGTTCCGCGCCAAGCTCGCGTATCTCCAACGCGTACGACTTGGGGGCAATGCCGGGATACGCGGACATCAGCTGCGCGTAGAGCTTTTGCGTCCCATGGCAGCCAGTCAGATACACCGGATTGGTTCGGGTCCACCCGGGCGTAGAGTCATTTATTTGCAGAAAGGTGACGAGATCGAGCGTGTGGTCTGAATGCAAGTGCGTGAGGAAAACATACTCCAGCTCGCGATAGCTCACGCCAGCCGAGGCAAGTCGCGCCAACGTTCCTGGACCAATATCGAACAGGAGCGGAGTACTGCCAACCCGCACGAGCACGCCGGCTGCGCTGCGCTGCGGCGTCGGCAGGGCTGTTCCCGCGCCAAGAACCGTTACCTCCATCTACATTCCCAGCACGCGCATGGATTTTGCCTTCGCTTCCTTTGCGACGGCGAGCGGATCGCGCTGCCAGTACTCCGGGCGAAAGATTTCCACCGAAGCGATGCCGTCGTAGCCCATGCCACGCACCGCGCCGATGATATCTTTCAATGGGATCACGCCGTCGCCGGGGAAGAGGCGATTGGCGTCCGTGATCTCTGCTTTCGGCATCGGCTCGACATCGTTGATGTGGAAGATCGCGAGCTTCTTCGGATCGATCGCGCGGATCGAATCGAGCGTGGAGCCGCCGGCATAAAAGTGACACGTGTCGATCACCATGTCCACGTTCGCGCGGTCGGTCGCTTTCACGATCTCCCACCCTTGCGCGGCGGTCTGCACTGAGCACCACGGGAAGCCGAGGAACTCGAACGCGAGGTGAACGCCGAAGGGCGCGGCGATCTCACTCATCGCGCGTAGACTCGTCACGGTGTCATCGCGAACCACTTCCCATTTCGTTCCTGCGGGCGCGGGACCTGGCACCGCGACGATCCAGGGACAGGCGAGCGCCTGGGCGTACTCGCTCAACTGCCGCGTGCGCGCCAACACCTCGGCGCGTCCCGCCGCATCACGAAAGTTGATTTTCTCAATGGAATTGATCGCGTGCGCCTTGAGCCGCGCGGCGTCGATGAGCGCGCGCGCGTCGGCAATTGAATGGGTCTTCAGAAACGCGTCGAGTTTGGTCGCCGTGATTTCCAATACGGCGTAACCCGCTTCGCCGGCGATGCGGATGTCCGTTTCCAGATCGCTCGTCATGGTGGTTGCGCCATTGAAACCGAGTTGCATTCCTCACCTCATCCAAGAATTATTCGCACAGATGCGAAACGTGATGCATGATGCGTGATTTTCACGCGTCACGTCTCACTTCCGTACACCTGCAGCTTGTCTTGCGGCACGACCACGTTCACGTCAGGTTGCGTCACCGCTTCCGGCGTATCGATCAAGATCAGCTCGCCATTCACATTCACATAGTGACGATATAACGACCCGATGAAAGATGATTCCTCGATGTGTCCGTGGAAGGTCACGTTGCCTTCGACCGGCATGTCATCGCGGGCGATGTCGGCATGATTCGCCTTAAAGATGACAATGACCGCGCTGTTGGGTGTACCGCGAAACGGAATGCTGGCGCCGGCGACCAGAGCCGTCTGACCGTCGGCGGCGACTTGACCGCGCAGTTGATTCGTCACTCCTAGAAATTCCGCGACGAACGCGTTATCGGGTTTGTGATAAATTTCCTCCGGTCGCCCGATCTGCATTACACGTCCCTTGTTCATCACGACGACCCTATCGGACATGCTCAGCGCTTCTTCCTGGTCGTGCGTTACGTAGATCGTCGTGATGCCGATGCGACGCTGCAAGCGACGGATCTCCGCGCGTAGGCGCAAACGCACTTGCGCGTCTAGATTCGAGAGCGGCTCGTCGAGCAGTAACACCTGTGGTTGCACGATCAATGCGCGCGCGACCGCGACGCGTTGCTGCTGCCCGCCCGATAGCTCGGTCGGCTTGCGCGTCATGATCTCCGCCGCTGGCATTTCGACGAGCCGCATGGTTTCGATGACGCGCGCGCGAATCTCCTCTGCCTTGATTTGGCGCATCCGCAGCCCGTACGCGATATTATCGAAGACAGTCATGTGCGGCCACAGCGCGTAATCCTGAAAGACCATCGCGGTGCCGCGCCGATGCGCGGGCAGTTGATCGATCCGCGCGTTGTCGAGATACATGCTGCCCTCGTCCGGCTCGTAAAACCCGGCGATCATTCGCAGCAGGGTGGTCTTGCCGCAGCCGCTGGGACCGAGCAGGGTGGTAAAAGAGCCGCGCTCTATCTCCAGCGAGACGTGATCGACCGCCATGACGGTGCCGAAGCGTTTGGTTACGCCGTCCAGGCGCAGGTGCGCGGGTTTCAATTCGATGCGCGGTGATGATGTTTGGGTCATGCGCTTCTTTCCAGTGCCAATGTCCCTTCGCGGAGTCGATCTAGTCTGCTCCTATGCCTTGGCGAGCGATTGCAGCGCGAGGTCGGGGCTGGCTTTGGCTTTGACATTGACTTGCGCGTCGACGATCTTGCCGTGCTCGTCAATCACAAAGTGACTGCGGATGATTCCGTCGTAATCTCTTCCCATGAATGACTTGGCGCCCCACGCGCCATATTTTTCCGCGACCTGGTGATCGACATCGCTGAGCAGGATGAACGGAAGATTGTATTTGCTGCGAAACTTTTGATGTGAGGCGGCGCCATCCGGACTGACGCCGATCACGACTGCGTTCTGCTCCTGGATCACCTCGATGTTGTCGCGAAAGCCGCACGCCTGCGCGGTGCAGCCGGGCGTATCGTCCTTGGGGTAGAAATACAGGATGACGCGTTTGCCGCGCAAGCCGGAGAGCTTGACGAGCTTACCGTTTTCGTCCGGTAATGCAAAGTCCGGCGCGGTCTTACCGATCTGAATATTGGGCGACATGAAACTAATCTCCTTTCAGGGTCGTTCAACGCTACCGCCGATTCCGCCGCCAAGTGTCTGGCAAAATGCAAATGACGTTGCCAGCGCAAACCCCACACTCCAAAAGTGCGTGACCGTGGCGGAATTGGCGGGCACGTGTTTCCAGACGTTCAAGTTTATCATTAGGGCAACGCTCAATCAGACCGACCTTCCTCGTTCATCTTTGTATTTTGATTTCTGTGAACTGTTTCCACCCCTCAGAAGAAGAGAAAGGTTTTCCATCAGGCATTGTCGCCCAAGTCAAGTATTCTTCCTGACCCTCTAATACTACTTTGTCATTTGAGTGAATTTCAGGTAAGCTGGGGGCATGGAAAAAGCCA